>Ga0209123_1000114_pt1 | contig 127167 bp, 113 predicted proteins | sample BarGraIncu00431A_FD_184500 | JGI IMG/M metagenome (GOLD analysis project Ga0209123, IMG submission 184500) | Arctic peat soil microbial communities from Barrow, Alaska, USA - Barrow Graham LP Incubations 004-31A (SPAdes) (version 2) | ecosystem: Environmental > Terrestrial > Soil > Wetlands >... | reverse complement strand
TCATGTTGAGTACCTCCACTGATAATTATAAATTAGGGATAAAAGTTGCAACTGTTATACCCTGTATTTTATCAGTAGGTGCTCTTTTTTTCAAAGTTCATTTTAATTCATAACAGGAATGCTCCTTTTATATTTAATGAACATAATTAAAACATAATCTTACCTAGAATTATTAATATTGCAGTTATTTTGACATTGCTTGATTGGTCATTATAAATGTTAATGATTTGTTAATATAATTTATAATAACATATGTTTTAAAAATACCTAAGTGTGAAAATCGTTCGTTTTTCATTGAATTTTCATATTATATTAATTTTTTACGCAATTATCTACAAAATGCTCCATTTTTCATCATTTTACTCTATAATTTTAACATTTTATTATAGGTTTTGAAATTATGTAGACTTTCATATTAATTGTTTTAACATTCTGTCAATATAGATATATTTTAACTAATATTGCTTTAAAAAATACCAACAAATTTCTTCCAATTTTCAGGTAGTTTCTTTGGAGATGTAATGCTTTACAGTAATATCTATATCTCAAATTTACTTTAGCTGCTGTGCTACTGTAATTATTAAAAATAACGTGTTAATAAAGAGAAGAGAAATATTTTCAAAAAATGAAAATAGCAGATGTATAAACTTGCATTCATACTCTGCTATTTTCTTATTTTAATTTTCCAAATCTGCTAAAAGGACTAATTATAATTCTTGCTTTACCCATTATATCTTTCTTGGGTATAAAAGGACTTGCCCAATATCTTGCATCTAAAGAATTTATTCTATTATCTCCCATAAAAAAGTAACTGTCTTCTGGCACTTTAAATTTCAATCCTGATTTTCCACCTGGATTTTTAACATAGCTCTCGTCTACTTTTTCCTTGTTTATGAACACTGACCCATCATCTCTAATTTCTACTTCATCATTAGGAAGTCCTATTAGTCTCTTTATTAAATCTTCATTTAATTCATCAGAATGGAATACTACTATATCTCCATGTTTAAGGTTATTCTTGTTATGAACTCTTGTTACTAAAATCTTATCATTTAAGTATATAGTTGGCAACATTGACCCAGTTGGAACAGATACATTAAAGAAAATAACCTTATTTATGATAAATGCTATTATAATGGCTGCGAGTATTGGTAATATCCAATCTTTAAATACTTTTTTCATAATATCCATGATTATCCCCTCTCAATTCAAATACATTAATATTTTATCACAATAATTATAATATAACAGTATTTAAAATTTAGTATATGTAAACATTTTTTAAACTTTTACTGTTTTACCCATAAAATAAATAAAGCTCCTGGCATTCTAACATGTCAGGAGCTTTATTTATATACTTATAAAATTCTATTAACTTGAGACAGTTTTTTCAGTTTCACCAATAACATTCCCATGTTCATCAATTATCTTCATTGGATCATTATCTATTCCATCAAGATTATCCTCCCATAAATATTTCTTAGTTTCACTAACAATTACAGGGCTGAGTAATATTAAAGCGATTAGATTTGGAAGTGCCATTAATCCATTAAATAAATCTGCTAAATCCCAAACAAGATTAAGTGAGAACACTGATCCAATGAAAACAAATGCAACCCAAGCTATTCTGTAAGGAACAATTGCTTTTTTACCAAGTAAGTATTCGATAGCCTTTTCTCCATAGTATGACCAACCAAGTATAGTTGAAAATACAAATGTTAGAAGTCCTACTGTTAAAATTATAGGTCCTACAACAGGAATAGCCGCAAACGCACCTTTAGTAAGTGCAGCACCTTTTATACCTTGTTGCCATAAACCTGAATTTACAATAACTAAGCCTGTCATTGCACACACTACAACTGTATCCCAAAAAGTTCCTGTTGACGAAACCAGTGCTTGCTTAACAGGATTTCTTGTTTTTGCTGCAGCTGCAACTATAGGTGCACTACCAAGACCAGATTCATTTGAGAAAAGTCCTCTTGAAACACCATATCTCATTGCCATTATAACTCCTGCTCCGGCAAATCCACCAACAGCAGCCTGAGGATTAAAGGCATCCTTAACTATTAATACTAATGTGCTTCCAAGTGTATCACGACCTATTACAAGAAGTATGATACATCCAAGTACATAGAATATAGCCATAAATGGAACTAGAATATCGCAAACACTAGCTATTTTCTTTATTCCGCCCAATATAACAACTGCTACTAATATAGCTATTACTATTCCTGTAATCCAAGTTGGAATTTTAAAAGTTTCATATACCATTGATGATACAGAGTTAGCTTGTACCATACATCCAATACCAAAAGCTGCAACGCTTGTAAATGCTGCAAATAATATACCAGCCCATTTCGCATGAAGTGCATGTTCCAAAACATACATAGGACCACCTGCCATTGAACCATCCTTAGTTTGAACACGATACTTAACAGATAGTAAAGCCTCAGAATACTTTGTAGCTATTCCAAAAACACCTGTTAACCAACACCAAAGAACTGCACCTGGTCCACCAAGACCAACTGCTGTTGCAACACCAACTATGTTTCCAGTTCCTATAGTAGCTGCAAGTGCTGTTGTTAAAGCACTAAATTGACTTACATCTCCAACACCATAATCATCCTTTGTTACTGAAACCTTTATAGCCTTAAATATATAACGTTGAATAAACCTAAGTCTAAATGTTAAAAAAAGATGAGTACCAAATAATAATGCAATAAGTGGTATGCCCCATACAAAGCTATCAATTTGAGCAACAAGTTGACCGAATGATTCCATTAAAATTCCCCCTTATATAATTTTATTTTAGATAATTCATAACATTGTAATCAAATGATTTCAATGTTTTTAATAATTTATATGTACGAATTTCTCCAACTTTAGGCGGATTTATATTCATCACAACTAAATTCACCGAAGAGGGAGAATTCCATGCAATCAAATTTAAAACAGTCATTCCTTGCTAATATTCATACGATTATTTATAATAAAACTGTTAGAAAATCTCGTTTATTGTTAATAAAATATTTAGTAGCTTAGTCATTATTTATAATTATATTATTTTTTTAAATTCATTAAATTATTAAATAATTTTTATAATCATATTATATGTTATTTAGAACATTTAGTCAATTCTAAATATTTAACCGATTTTCTTTATAAACCGCTTATTAAAAGTCATCTTTTTCATAAATTCATTACTTTTCTTCCCATCCGACAGTCCTCACAAAAGTCATATTGTGCTGCCTTCCACTAATAAAAAATCCCCCAAGCTTTTTAGCTTGATGCTTTTATAATTCAAGATTAATTTTTAAAGCGGGGCGCACGCCGTCACGGGCAGAACTGTTATTCGCATAGCTGCGAATACTGCAATTTGTACCGATAAAAAACGCACGGGTCGGCTTGTTTCCTTGTGTTCGCAGCCACCACCAGGAACAGCCAAATTCTTCGCCGTTTTTGATGATATAGTTAACTTTTCTCGTTTTATCATATACATATAAGCTACATCCATCGTTTTTTTTTGTTTTGGCAAAATCCGTTCCAACGGCACTCCGTAAATCCTTGCCGTGTATATCAGATAAATACTTTATCTCATTAACGCTAAGCAAAAAAACCTTGTCCTCCGTATCCGGGCTGTCTTCTCCGTTGTCCGTGCAATGAGTCGTCTTTATAAATTCCTTTTCTGTGGCAGTGAATGCGGTGTTATAGAATTCATCGTTCAGCCACTTGCGTAAATCACAGTCACGCCACATAATATCCACGCAATCACGCCACTTAATATCCACGGACTTGCCGTGATACCGCTTGCAGTCCAAAATGTACTCGTTCAAAATGAACAGCTCACTTCCTGAATTTTGCATCACCCGCCACTCTATAGGCGTCCTGTCCGCGCCATCCAACCTATGTGGATAAGTACCGAAAGTAATAATTTCTCCTAGTTTTGCATTTTGCACGTTTTCTTTCATATCCTGTTTTTCTCTATTCATAGCATTCATCCTTTCATTTTAAACATTCTGATTTTTACTTATTAACTCACCTATATAACCAATCAATTCCTTTGCATTACTTAAATTTTTCGAATAATATGTGTTGCTGTTGCTGAAAAGAAGGTAATTGCGAATGCTACTAAAGAATACCAAAAGCAGGTCAAGACATCAGTACTTGTGGTACGTTCTGGGTTTGAATATAAAAAAATCATTGTACAAAAGCAACCAATAAAATTAATCGTTGCACCAATCCAAAGGTTTTTCAACATAATACTACCAAAAACTCCGCTTACAAGTGATAAAATAGGTATCATCACCCATACTATTATAATAAACCTTGTAACTTCTGACCAAGCTCCATCATTAATACGTAAAAGTGGTGTAATTGCTATAATAAAACTATAAAAGGCAACTAATCCAATTATATATGTCTTGAAAGTTAATTTCATTTTTCCTCTTCTCCTTTCACGTTAGTGTATTTTCTTAATGAATTATTAAAGTTTATGATTGATGGTGGCCCCCTGAATTAAAAATCCCCCAAACTCCAGTCTGAGGGAACATAAAACGCACTTCAATTTTCACTAAAAATCCTTAACATACCACTTGCCACGTGAGTGTCACCAGCCTATTTCTTTACTATCCTCGCAACACACTCCACATGAGCTGAGTGCCTTGTGAAAATCCATTGCTAATTATCATATTTAAACAAATTGCCACCTAGCCTCCAAATACTAATATCATATCCCTTTTCTATAATAACCTTCATCCAAGACTTTAGGGTAATTTTATCAGCATACCATACCTCATGTTCTATATTTTCTTCATCTTTATAATTGAAAAACAAGCATTGGCTTTCATTATCACGTTCTACTTTAGCGCTATATTTATTTAATATTTGATTAGCTTCAATTTCTGAAACCGAATTAGTTTTCCCATTAGATGCCCAGTTGAATCCTCCAGTTGCAATTGCAAAGCCCTTCTTTCCTGGAATTTTGCTGGTTTTTTCTATTAACTCCCTAATAAAGTTAGGATTTGCTTTTTCTCCTGGCTCACTAAATCCTCCATGCAAATTGTAGCACATCATTACATATGTTGGACCTTCCTTAAAACTCAGTTTATCAAAAGGTATGTTTGGTTCTAATATAATTCTTATTTTCAAACCTTCTTTTTCAGCCTTTTGATATAGTTCATTTGTAAATAATATATAATCATCCCACAATTTCATATCATTTTTTATTTGTTCATAATCAATTTCTATACCATCAAAGTCATATTTAACTGCTAAGTTTATAAGCTCTTCAATATGGCTACTTCTTATATTCGAATTACTTAATAAAGATTTTAATAAATTTGTATCTTTTAATATATAACTACCATCACTATTTATTTTATCATTGACGATAGTTATATATTTATTATAATCATGACTCTTCGTTTCATTGTAATACTTTACTAATTTTTCTGGCATCACTAATTCATTATTGGAATTAAAATCAACTGCAAAATAACAAATATTTTTCAATTCCTTATCTAAAGTTCTAATTTCACTATCAGAATTTAAATCCCAATAAGCAACCCATGCTGATAGATTATTTATATTTGCTCCAAATATTTTTGTATCTTTATCCGAGATCACATTATTATCTTTATTCTTAAAATTATCTTGTTTTGAAATAACATATATATATATAACTGTTATCATTAATACTATTAAAATTATTAATCCAGTAAACATCAAGTTTTTTCTCGCGTTATTGCTCATTTAATACCTCTTAAACTATAAATTTTTAATAAACCAATTCACAAGTTTATTGTAAGAACTTTTAATCTTATAACTTACAGCTTTCACCCCTTTTAATGAAGAATCATATAGCACTTCATTATTTATATCAGTTACTTTAAAACTTTTAAATACACCGTCATATACATCGTCTGCAATATTTCTTTGGCTATATCCATACTCTCCCCATGCAGACTCAAGAAAAACACTTCCTTCATTTTGATTACTTACTTCTAATCCTTCCACTATCTTCTTTTCATCAATAGCTAAAGTTAGTTTTTTATCAATTAATGTTATATCAACTTTTTTACTTCCAGATTCCTTTATATCAACTTTTTTATCCTTATTCTCTTTACTTAATTCTAAAGAATATATAATATTTTTCTTTCCATTTAAATTTTCAATAACATTAACTATATTATTAATAAGTTGAACACATATGCTATTACTTCCATCCTCATTGGATCTTAAGTATATAGATTGAGAACCTATAGCATTACCATTTAATGTTGTTGATATTTTAATATCCTTATATCCTTCACTATTTAACAACTTAATAAGCCCTTTTTCCTTTGGCAATGATGTTAATATAATATTATCATCGATAAACTCTGCTTGTCCTTTTACTCCCTTAAATTTGCCAGCTTTTTCTCCATCGCCTACAACAAAATTAATATTTCCTTTAGTATCATCCCAGATTCTCATTAATAAATGATTAGTGGACCAATACGCCTGTGGTTGAATCCTAGTTAAATCATAAATAGAGCTGTCTGATAAATTTAAAGAATTTCCTTCTCTATTAAAATTTATACTAAACAGCTGTTTAACCCATTTGCTATTTACTTCACTAGCTTTATCATTTGTACCAAACCGTCCTGTATTTGAATGCATTAACGCATATAAAGATGGTATGTATCCAAATTTCTCATTATATATAGTTGATAATCTTTCATAATCACTATTGATACGCGCTTTCATCTCTTCATAAGTTTCCATAGGAATGCCATATTCATCTCTAATGTAATCCATCAAGTAATGATTGTATTGTCTATCAATCTTAGAGGCTAAATTTGAGAACTGAGTGGAAGTTAATTCCCCTAAAAATTTTGAGAATTTATCAAAAACATTTATATATTCTAACCTATATCCATTAGTCCCTAGTTCCCAATAAGAATTATCTTTTAATTGTAATAAATCCTTAGGCATTAAAAATTTCGGGTCTTCTTTTGCAAATTTATCTGCATAAGTTAGAATAGTGGCTTTATAGTTATATTCCTCTAGAAATTTTTGAGAAAATATTGCTGTATCGCTTCTTCCATCTTCAAATAATAAAAATAATGATTTTTTTGGTAGGATCTTTCCTTTTGCATAATAATCTAATATATCCTTTTGAGTAATTGTTACATATCCATTATCCTTTAATGCTTTGATTTGCTTATCTAATGACATAGTACTTATTAGTGTATCATCTCCAGTTCTATCTACACCAAAATATGATATGGCAATAAACCCACTTTTTCCGTCTATAGAAACATCATCTGAGGTATAGGGTTTATACACTGAAAAGGTAAATACAGCTTTTATAATAACTAATAATATTACAAACAAAATTATTCCTTCAGCTGTGCCTCTTATTATTTTAACTCTATCTTTTTTTTCTGGAGAAAAATTTTTGTTTTTCATAAATTCTCTCCTTTTTTTCTTATATTAAAATCTTTTTTTTGCTCCTTTTTCCTTAGAGCTTCCACATCACTTGGAGTCATTCTTGTACCCCAGGTAGATTTCCAAAAGGTTACCCATGCTATAGGCATTTGCCAAAGTAACACAGCTTCATAAAAAACACAAAATACTATTCCAAAAATCCAAGTTGTACTTTTTCTAAAGAACATTTGAGCAAAACTCATCATTAATGCCATCATTAATAATCCAACAAGAAAGGTGGTTGGAAATATCTTATGTACAATTGGTACATAAACTAAGTTATAAGTAACTATTATAGGCGCAGCAATAGGAACAAATACTCCCATTATAAAGAACGTAGACATAAAAGGCTCTTTTTTCCACATAACCTTTCCTGCAATAATTGATTCTCTGAGCCAGGACCTTTTCCATCTCATTTGTTGTTTTAGAAATACCCTATACTTATTAGGTACAATAGTTGAGCAAATTGCAGTATCTTGATAACTAGTCCTATTTCCATTCAATACAAAATTAGTCATAGCTCTATCATCCCCAAAGGTTGCCTTTTGACCTAAAAATCTTTGGTTTATCCATTTGTCCATATTATCTATAACTATTTGTTTTCTGTAACAGGATAGTGGTCCTGATAAACATGTAACTGCATCAAAATAAGCCTCTGCTGCTTTCATAATTCTAAAAGCTATATAATATCTAACAGACTGCATTTTAGTTAAAGTGTTTGTATAAGTGTTAGCAACATCTGTTCTACCTGCTACTCCACCCATTTTAGGGTCTTTGAAAGGTTGAACTAGATTCATTATTGCAAAAGGATCTAAAAAGCTATCTGAATCAACAAATACAACTAAATCATGTTTTGCGTTTATTACTCCCCTACATAGGGCGTCTCTTTTTCCTAAGTTCTTTTCTTGGACAAAATACTTAACCCTACTTGGCGCATCAAATCTTTCCGCCTCATTATTTAATTTATTTATGGTTTCTCTAATTTTATCTACAGAGTTATCATTAGAACAGTCATCTACAACTATTACTTCTAGATTATCAATAGGATAGTCTTGGTTAATACAACTTAAAATTGTTCTTTCTATCCACTCCTCTTCATTAAAACAAGGAATTATAATTGTTACACCTGGTGTATAATTAACATCTATTGGCATAGGCTTGTATAAAGCACCAAATAAATATCTACTTAATAAAAATACAGCTGCAATAATACTATATAAATATAGCCACTTATTAAATTTAAAGTAAATAACACTTTCTGCTCGCATTAATATAATGAATATGCTTATAAATAATAAAAATATACTAGATGCAGCTAATACATATCTACCCTTTTTTCTGTTAGAATACTCTGATAATGTTTCCAAAAATTCTATACCACATAATATTTTTCCATCTACTATAGTAGATTCTCGAACCTTTTTCCCTTTAATATTAACATTCATTTCATACCCTTCTGGCATAGAACCAGGTAATACTTCAAATTCTAATTTAATACTATTAGCATTGTTAATTATATTTAATTGCTCTTTATCTTTTAATTCTATTAAAATTCCAGTAGTAGAAATATCTAAGGATGTAACTCTAAATGTGATATTGTTCTTTTGACTTTTACATTTTATTTTAATATCAGTTTGAATTATATATCTTATTCCAGCTTCTTTACTTTTTATAAATGCATTAACATCACCATTATAATCGCCGAGTATCTTTTCCCCTCTACGATCAATACTATTTCTTATAGCTTCTTTATCCGGAACGCTTGCTAGTAGCCTTCTATCTCTGCGGGGGTTCAAAAGAATATCCACCGCCTCATCTTGATCCTTTTTTCGTTTCTTATATTCAACCCTCATCCTTCAAACTCCTCATTCAACATATTAAGGAACATTCAAATACCTAAAATTATCTCTCCAAATAATCACTTAACTTTGCAACTTTATATTTTTCTCCATATAATCCTTTTTCATTGTTAGTTAAGAATATGTCTACAGCTTCTGCAGTGTAATAGCTTTGATCATTCATATGCATTACAACTACGTTCCCCTTACCTTTAACTAATCCTTCTTCTATATAATTTACGATTTCCTGTGCAGAAGTCCTTTCATAGTCATGAGTTGTAATATTTCCACTAATAGAATATTTATAGCCACTTTCAAATACAGCCGCCAGCCCCTCTCTTTTTAAAAGCAAGGTAGGTGGTCTAAAATATGATCGTAATGAATGTAAATCGCCTACTATACTCGCCATAACATCATAGGATTTGATTAAGGAACCTTCAAGCTCTTGTCTATTAGCCCCTAAAAGTTCATGATTATAATTATGACTTCCTATATCATGACCGTTTATTGCAATGGTTCTAAGTAGGTTCGGGTTACTATTTGATATTCCACTATTAATATCTGTATATTTTGATATTACAAAGAAGCCTGCCTTTGCTTTATGTTTATTTAATACATCTAATATTTCATTTATTATTGGGTCTCCTCCCCAGTCATCAAAGGTAAAGAATATAACATTTTCACCATTTGTATCAATAGTTCCGCTTTTATCAAGAGATAATTTTTCATCCTCATTAAAGTCACTTAAATCTACATATTCATTCCCTATATAATTAGTTTTCATAATGCTTAGTGAATCTTCATAGATTCTTTTTTTCATAGGAATTGGATTTTTTATAATATTGTATCTACCGAGCTTTGATGATGTTTCAATAGTCTTTTGTAAACTACTTAATGTTTCTACTAAATATCCTAATGGCTTTTGAGCTAAATCATAGGATTGTAATTTTTCATTATACTTGTTAACATAACCATTTTGAACATAATTTTTAGTTACTAGCTCAATTATATTGGCAATAACATCATCATTTTTAAATAAATCCGAATCTAATCTAAAATAAACTATCTCTCCCTTTTCTAGTGATACATATGAATTTATATTAAAATAATTAGACACAATTTCTTCAGCATTCATATTTTTATATTTAGAAATAATAGGTGCCTTTGAATAGGTAAACAATTCATAATTTTTAAAAGAAGGCATATTAGATATTGCAGATATTGCTTCTTGAATTTCGGAATCTGCATACCCATATCCAGCCATATATGCATTTGTAATTATTCCTTTTTCTTTTAATAATTTATCCACTTCATATATTTCGCTGCAAATTTCTTCTGTTGATTTATTTAACAAAGCCGAACTAGTTGTTATTCCACCATTTCCAATTTCATGGCCCTTACTTAAGATTTTATTTATTCTATCTGGATAATTTAATATTTCATCTTTTGTTACAAAAAATGTTCCCTTAGCATTAAGCTTTTCTAGTATTTTCAATACTTTATCTAAGCTAGTTTCATTACTAAGGCCTCTAAATGTATAAGCTAAAGACTTTTGTGTAGTATAAAATTTTGAAATAACAGGAGCAACTTTTTTATTGTTTTTTTCTATTAATTCTTTAAAATTTACTAAATCAATATCATATTTAGCGCCCTTGTTTTCTAATGTATTGTTTTTAGTATTTTGATTCTTTAATATATTTTCATTTTTTAATATATTTTCATTTTTTAATATATTTTCATTTTCTAATATATTTTTATTTTTTAATATATTTTCATTTTCTAATATATTTTTATTTTTTTCTAATTCATAGATACTTGGGAATTCAGATACTTTAACAACAGCTTTATTTTGTTCGTTTATTGACTTTAAAACCCATTCTACTATTTGTATAATAGTTACTTCTTCCTGTTTATCCGTTCCCTCATTTATACCTGCTTTCTTATCTATTGCAGGTTTCTCATCTACTTTTTTTCCTCCATATTCAACGCTATCAAGAACACCTTCTAATTTTATGGAGATTATTGTTCCACTTTCTAAGTTATTTACATAGCCATATGCTCCTTCATAATTTTTAAAACTTTGATAACTTAAATAATGATTACTATTAACAACATATTTATTCCCTGATGCATAAGCTGCTGCTAAGATATTATCATTATAAACTGTAGAATTACACTTTAGTAAAACAGGATCTTTTCCAATTATAGATTTCAAAATCTTATTAGTGCTACAAAAATCAGTAATTAACTCTTCTTTAGATAACTTGTCCATATTCTTAATGGAAGAAAGTGTTCCACTTCCTATATCATGTCCACCTTTTTGGATCATTTCCACTATGCTCGAATCCTCTGCCGCTTTAATTCCGGGAATAAAAAATGTTGCCTCAGTGTCATATTTATCTAACAATTGTATTATTTTATCCATAATATCTTTATTTCTAAGTCCCTCAAATGATAATGATATTAAATTTGATGAAGTCTCAACATTTGTTATAACCTCTACCTTTTTACTACTCTTTAATATGTTTAATGCTTTTTTAATTTCCACTGATGCATCATATTTGCTTTTTTTACTTATTGTTAATTCTCCTGAACTAGTATTTATATTATAATTTTCATATATAAAAGCACCTGCAAAAACGCTTACTAATAAAATTATAATAACAATAATAATATACTTTTTTTTCATATTTCACCTCACAATATATTTATTTCACTTAATTACCTTAAGTTCTCCAATGGTACCTTTTAATTTTTCTTCGCTACTTGCTCCAATGTTGAAACCAAATTTCTCTTTTATTCATAATTCTTATATTATAAGGATATTTATCCATTAAAATTTTTATTTAATCTTACCACATATATTTGAGGAGTGCCATTAGAATATGCATAAAAAACCTAGATCTTATAAAGTTGTAAGTCTCTATCAATCACTGCCCTTACAAAAAAGATAGCAAACCCTTCATTACAAAGTTTTTGCTATCTTTTTTAATTATCGCACCTCTAAATTTTTCTTTTTAGTAGCGAACAGCACTCAACGTGAGCTGTTTGAGAAAACATATCTACCGGCTGAATCTCTAAAGTCTTATATCCAAGTTCATCTAAAATCCCTAAGTCTCTGGCTAAAGTACCTGGATCACAAGAAACATAAACTATAGTTTTAGGCCCCATACTACTTATGGCTTCTAAAAGAGTTTTATCACAACCCTTTCTTGGCGGGTCAACTACCACTACATCAGCCCGTACTCCCATACTTATAAGTTTTGGAATAACCTTCTCTGCCTCACCTACTATAAATTCTGTATTATTTACATTGTTTTCTTTTGCATTTATTTTAGCATTTTCAATAGCTTCTAGTACTATCTCTACACCGTATACCTTTTTCGCCTTCTTAGATAGGAATAAGGATATAGTCCCTGTACCACAATAAGCATCTAGCACCACTTCTCCACCGCTTAAATTTGCATACTCTAATACCTTACTATACAAAACTTCTGTTTGAATTGAATTAACTTGGAAAAATGATAGTGGAGAAACTTCAAATTTAAATTCTCCTATGTAATCAGTTATAGTATCTTTTCCCCATAGTGTTATGCATTTCGCTCCGAGTATTACATTTGTTTTTTCACTATTAATATTTTGTATTATGCTTACAATTCCTTGAATTTTTTTAGTCATTATAGCTATAAATTCTTCTTTATGTGGAAGATCTTTGCCACTCGTAACCAGCACCACCATTACTTCCCCTGTTTTAAACCCTTTTCTAATCATAATGTGACGAAGTGACCCTTTATGAGTTTGTTCATCATAACTTTTGATATCATACTCTTTTATCCATTGTCTTGTAAGTTTTACCACGATATCTGCAGCAGAATCTTGAATAAAACAAGTTTCCATATCTATTATGTCATGACTTCTTGCTGCATAAAACCCGATTTTTACTTGTCCTTCCTTATTAGACGCAGGCAATTGAACCTTATTTCTATAATTATAAGGATTCTCCATTCCTAGTGTAGGATGTATTATAACATCTTCTAATTTTCCTATTCTATTTATAACCTGTATTACTCTATTCGTTTTAAACTCTAATTGTCCCGTGTAGTCTATATGTTGTAAATTACAGCCTCCACAGTTCTTATATATACTGCATACTGGCTCTTCCCTACTCCCTGATGGTTCCAATATCTCTAATAGTTTACCAAAGGCAAAGCTTTTAGATACCTTAACAATTTTTATTTTTACCTTTTCCCCTACAATTGCACCAGCTACAAAAACCGTAAAGTTATCAATCTTACCTACGCCTTCACCCTCGTAACCCATATTATCTATAGTCATTATATAGTCCTCATTTTTCTTAACAGGAACAACATAATTATTAAATTCTTTCTTATTTTTCATAATTTCTCCTCCTACTTCTACCTATAACTATTTTCCCATACTAAAGGCATCTTTAAGAAACTAATTTCTTTCAAGATGCCTCTTAGCATAATCTAATAAAAATCGCGTACTTCACAATTAAAAAATGGCCTTATTTCACCAGTGTCTCTTCTTCGAAGGTTTCACATTGTGTTTTTTCATTACTCAAAGCATCTGTCCCATCCACTATAATATTTTTTGCTAAACATAATTTTTTTTCATTATGTTTGCAATATTTAGCTTCACATCTAATACTTGGACTCATCTGTATAGAATCACTTTTAAATACTTGTTTTAATTCACCCACCACATTCATATTCAACACATTAATTAATGAGTTCTTTAATCCCTTTTCAGCAAAATTCTCACACTGTGTTTGTTCACTACTATGTGCATTTGCCCCCGAAACATGGATAGTCCTAGCTGAGCATATACCAGATATATTATTAACACAAATTGTTGCGCTACAACTTAAAGCTCCGTTCATATTTATCACTCCCGCTATTTATTTTTAATTATAGTTTGTTGCTTATGCTTTTATTATACTATAGAAAAGAAAGATAAAGATATTTAAAATCATAATTTTTATGACTTAAGCATTTAAAATAAAAAAAAGCACCATATAGATGCTCAAATAGAAATCAGTTGCCCTTAGTATTTATTCATAATTGTAACCATAATTGTTTTAATTATACATACTTTTACCCAATATGTAAAGTATTTTTTAAATTTAAAAAAGATTGCCCTCTATTTGACAATCTTTTTAGTAAAATTGTTAGCGTGCCAGCTCATTCATAAGCTAGATTTCTAACTACTTTTTAGTTTTTTATATTAGCTCTTCCACTATAAACAATCCCTCTAGCTGCATCCATTGTTATAAATGAGCCAGTTTTAATAACTTCTATAGCTCCAGTTGCATTGTATATTATTGGAATTTCTTTTGCTGTACATTCAATAACAACGCTTGAGCTTAATTCATCTTCTTCTACAATAATTCCTGAAACTCTATCTAATACATCAATATAATCTCTACTTAATTTATCTACTACTAGAATATCTCCATCTCGCATAGAATCATTAGCTTGTTTTGCACTTTTTACATAATAAGCTGTACCACATGCTGATGCACTTATATTTCCCTTACCTTGAAGTAATATATCTCCAACTATATGAACCTTCATCATATTTGTACTACCTACAAAATTTGCTGGTATTCCAGCAGCAATAACTACTAAATCACCCTTTTCAACATAGCCTTCTTGTAATGCAATATTTGCAGACTTTTCTATAAGCTCATCTGTAGATTCTACCTTTTCTGCACAAATTGAGATTACACCCCAGTTTAATGCCAAACTTCTAGCTACCTTTTCATAAGGAGTAACCGCTATAATAGGGCATTCTGGTCTATAAGCTGAAACTTTTCGAGCTGTAGTACCACTTTGAGTAGCAGTAATAATAGCTGAAGCCTTGAGTTCCATAGCTGTATTACAAGTAGCTAAACTAATAGCATTTGGTACATTAGGAATATGATGTTTTCTCTTCTTCTTTAAGTTATCTTGATAATTAAGAGCATTTTCAGCAGATTGTGCTATTTTAGACATTATAAGCACTGTCTCTACTGGGTATTTACCATTAGCAGTTTCACCACTGAGCATTATAGCATCTGTACCATCAAATATTGCATTTGCAACGTCTGAAGACTCTGCTCTAGTTGGTCTTGGATTTCTCATCATAGAATCTAACATTTGAGTAGCTGTTATAACTGCCTTTCCAGCAACATTACACTTTCCAATAATCATTTTTTGAACTATAGGAACCTCTTCAGTAGGAATTTCAACTCCTAGATCTCCTCTTGCAACCATTATACCGTCAGAAAACTTAATTATATCATCGATATTATTAACTCCTTCTCTATTTTCAATCTTAGAGAATATTTGTATATCTGCTCCACCATTTTCATTAAGTATACGTCTTATATCAAGTACGTCAGAAGCTTTTCTTATAAAAGATGCTGCAATAATATCAACGCCCTCTGTAACTCCGAACTTTAAGTCTTCAATATCTTGCTCTGTAAGTGCAGGCAGATTTATTGAAACTCCGGGTACATTAACTCCCTTATGGTTACCTACCATACCGGTATTATCAACAATACATTCTATTCTTTTACCTTTTATTTCCTGTACCGTAAGGCCTACTAGTCCATCGTCTATTAGTATAGTATCATTAGGTTTAACATCTTCATATAATTTACTATATGTCACTGAGCAAATAGTTTCATCGCCAATAACTGCTTCACCACAAACTACAGTAAATTTAGCGCCTTCTTTTAATTCAACTTTACCAGCTGCAAAATCTCCTGTTCTTATTTCTGGTCCTTTAGTATCAAGTATTATAGCAATGTGTTTATTAAGTTCTGCTCTCAGCTCTTTTACTAAATCCATTCTTCCCTTATGTTCAGCATGATCTCCGTGAGAAAAATTATGCCTTGAAGCATCCATCCCCGCATTGATTAAATTTTTTATAGTTTCACTATTGTCACTAGCTGGTCCTACAGTACATATAATTTTAGTTTTTTTCATAAATTACTCCCCTTTTGTTTATTATTTTGTATTTAATCTTTATTAGTTAATAGTTTAAAATTTATTTAATAAGAAAGAATTTTTGATATCTCATAAAGTTCCTCATTCAATTTTCTTGGCATTGCAAGCGCTGTAGTAATGTCCTCATCAAATATTTTGCCGTCTCTCATACCAATTACTCTTCCTGATTTACCTTCCATAAGTACTTCTACAGCTGCTACTCCCATTCTTGAAGCAAGCATTCTATCAAAGCCACTTGGACTTCCGCCTCTTTGAATATGCCCGAGTATAGTAGCTCTGGATTCTATACCTGTTATTTCTTCAATTTCCTTAGCAAGCTCATTTGCTCCACCTACACCTTCAGCTAACATTATTAAATTGTGCATTTTGCCTCTTAGCTTACCTTCAAATATAGTTTTACATAAATCATCTATTTCATACCCTTTTTCAGGAATAATTACTTTTTCAGCCCCTCCACCAATTCCGGCATATAAGGCTATGTCTCCACAATTTCTTCCCATTACCTCAACTACACTAATTCTTTCATGGGAACTTGAAGTATCTCTTATCTTATTTATAGCATCAAGTACGGTATTTAACGCCGTATCAAATCCTATAGCATATTCAGTATAAGCCAAATCATTATCTATAGTTCCAGGTATACCAACCGTTGCAATTCCCATCTCTGATAAAAGTTGTGCTCCTGTGAAAGAACCATCTCCTCCAATTACCACTAGGCCATCAATTCCAAATACTCTTAGTACATTAGCTGCTTTTTCTCTTCCTTCTACAGTTTTAAATTCTTCACAACGGGCAGTTCTAAGAATAGTTCCACCTTTATGTATTATATCAGAAACAGAACGTCTATTCATTTCAAATAGTTCGCCATTTATAAGCCCACTATATCCTCTTTGTACACCCATTACTCTTATGCCTTTATATATGGCCATTCTAACTACCGCTCTAAGGGCAGCATTCATACCTGGTGCGTCTCCTCCACTTGTTAATACCGCAATTGTTTTCATAAACATTAACCTCCTTATAGTTATCTTACTTATACTATTGGGACAAACTATGTACCAATGGGTCAAAAATAGTCCCACTTTGGCTATGATATATTCATTTTCATTGACAGCAACATTATTACTAATTAAAATATTTCGTATAGTCTAATTTTATACAAAATTCGCGAAATATTCAACGTTTTATATACAAAAATAATTTTTTTTTATAAACACCATACTATAGTGGCATTGTAAACCTTTCAATGGGTAAAAACGGGAGAAAAATTTTTCTCCCATTCTTTTTATTTGTAATGTTAAACCTGTTATTGTATTTTTATGTTATTTTCTCCAAATATACCTCTTAGAACTTCCATACAACCATTTTCCTCACTGAGCCATAATGCTTTATCCACAGCGTACATTTTTCTTGGCTCCTTTGTACAAATAAAAACTGGAGTAGTGCCTCTGTAAATATCCATATTTTTCTTTATCTTTTTTAACGAATCCTTCATCATAACTTCATTTTCTATCAAAATATAAATTTTTTCACTATTAATCTTTAAGAGTGGTTTAATATCTTCACATAATATCTTTGGTTGTTCTTCTTCCCTAATGCTTACCCTTCCTTTTATTATTACTATTTCATCCTCTTCTATTAAGGATTTATATTTTTCAAAGGTCTTAGGAAAAACTATTACTTCTACACTTGCGTATAAGTCCTCTAGATTAATAAAAGCCATCATTGCATTGTTTTTCGTAACTTTTCTAGAAACAGTTGATATTATGCCTCCAATAATAACTTTATCACCATCTTGAAGTTTGAAGCTTTCATTTAATAATTCGTTGCCTTCCTCAAGGCTTTCATCTACCACAATATCCGATATTCTTGTATCTGTCTGTATTTTGAGAGTCTCTTCATATTCATCTAGTGGATGACCTGATAAATATATCCCTGTCATTTCTTTTTCCATAGCTAAAAGATGTTTCTTTTTAAATTCTTTAATATTAGGATACTCTATTTCAAAATTATTATAATCATTTTCAAAATCTAAAAATAAGTTTATTTGTCCTGAAATATTTCTCTTCCTATCATTATTTACCCCATCTAATACTTTTTCATAGATTGCCAAAAGTTGAGACCTATGAATTTTGAAATCATCAAAGGCTCCTGCCTTAATAAGACTTTCTACTGCTCTTTTACTTACGCAGGAAGTATCGATTTTATTACAAAAATCCATGAAACCGGTGAAATTACCTTTTTCTTCTCGATTCTTCACAATGCTATCTATTACATTTACCCCTACATTTTTTAGTGCTGTAAGACCAAATCTTATAGTATCCCCTTTTACAGTAAACCCAGCAAAACTTTCATTTATACTAGGAGGTAGCACTCCAATGCCAATTTGCACTGCATATCTGGTATAAAAGGCTATTTTCTCACTAGCACCCTTTACACTGTTGAGCATAGCAGCTATAAATTCCGTAGGGTAATAACACATTAAATATGCTGTTTGATAACCTACCACTGCATAGGCTGCCGCATGAGACTTATTAAAAGCATAAGACGCGAAATCCATCATTTGATCAAATATACGATTTGCTGCCTTTTCTGTAATTCCATTTCTTAAACAACCTTCTACTTCTATGGTCCCATCTGCATGGACTATTCCATGGATAAAATTATACCTTTCCTCTTCCATAACCTTGTGCTTCTTTTTAGACATAGCACGACGTACAAGATCTGATCTTCCCATGGAATATCCAGCAAGTTTTCTAACAATTTCCATTACTTGTTCTTGATATACCATTACGCCATAGGTAACCCCAAGAATTTCTTCTAATTGTGGTGTTTCATATTCTACCTTACCCATACTATTTTTATTTCTTATATAACGTGGAATTTCAGCCATAGGACCTGGTCTATATAAACTTATACCTGCGATAATATCTTCTAAATTATCTGGCTTTAGTTCCTTCATAAAGCTCGTCATTCCTGCAGATTCTAATTGAAATATCCCTACAGTTTTTCCTTCTCCAATCATTTTGTAGACTTTGTGATCTTCAATGTCTAAATCGTCTATGTCTATATTTACACTTCTATTTTCACTTATGAAATCTACACAATCTCTCATAACCGTAAGTGTTCGAAGTCCTAAAAAGTCCATTTTCAAAAGACCAAGTTCCTCTAAGGTTCCCATAGGGAATTGTGTTACTATCATTTCCTCATTTTTCTGAAGAGGAACATAATTTACTAGTGGCTTTGAAGCAATAACTACTCCTGCCGCATGAGTAGAACTATGCCTTGGAAGTCCCTCTAAGGCTTTTGCAATATCTATTAGTGCTTCAACCCGTATATCATCTTCATATAAGGCGTTAAGCTCTGCATTCATCTCAAGGGCTTTGTTTATAGTTATACCAATTACAGTTGGAATCATCTTAGCAATTCTGTCTACCTCTGCATAAGAATAATTCATAGCCCGTCCAACATCTCTTATACAAGCTCTTGGAGCCATAGTTCCAAAAGTTATAATTTGTGATACATTATCCGAACCATATTTCTCCACTACATAATCAATTACTGCTTGGCGTCCTTCATAGCAGAAATCCGAATCTATATCTGGCATGGAAACTCTCTCTGGATTTAAAAACCTTTCAAAAATTAAACTATATTTTATAGGGTCTATCTTTGTTATACCTAAGGCAAAAGCCACTATAGAACCTGCCGCAGAGCCACGACCAGGGCCCGTCGGAATGTCATGTTCTACTGCGAAATTCATAAAATCCCATACTATAAGAAAATAATCTATGTAACCCATTTGTTTAATTATATTAAGTTCATATTCCAGTCTCACTACATACTCTTTAGCCTCTGAATTCCCCTCAGCTATTTCATTTACATATTCTATAGAAAAACCCTTTTCCTGCACCTCACTAAAAACCTTATACAGAGATGCCATACCCTTGTAGCAATGCTCTCTTAAAAACTCGTAAGGATCTACCTCGTCTGCCAATGGATACTTAGGCAATTTAGATACATGAAATTCGTAATCAAAATTACAAGACTCTGCAATTTTAACTGTATTACTCAAAGCCTCTTTAACATAGGCAAATGTCTTTTGCATCTCGCCTGGGGATTTTAAATAAAATTCATCTGATGGATATCTCATTCTATTTTCTTCATCTACAGTTTTCGCTGTTTGAATGCATAAGAGAATATCATGAGCCTTTGCATCTTCTTTAAGAATATAGTGAGTATCATTGCTACAAATCAAAGGAATGTCTGTATCCTTTGAAAGTTTAATTAAAAGCTCATTGACCTTAAGTTGGTCCTGCATACCATGATATTGTAATTCTAAATAAAAGCCATCCTTGAAAATTTCTTTATATTGCAGCGCTACTTCCTTTGCTTTTTCATAATTATCCCTTAGAAGATAGCTTTGAATCTCACCACCAAGGCAAGCGCTACTAGCAATAATTCCTTCACTATATCTTGACAGGAATTCATGATCAACTCTTGGTTTATAATAAAAGCCTTTAATAGAAGCTGCCGATACTATCTGCATTAAATTTTCATAACCCTTTGCATTCTTAACCAAAAGCACTAAATGATGAGTTTCATTTTCCTTATCCACTTCTTTTATGCTCATAGATTTAGCGGCTACGTATATTTCACAGCCAATAATAGGCTTAATGCCTTGCAACCTTGCTTGCTTATAAAATTCCACACAACCATACATTACTCCATGGTCTGTTATAGCAATACTCTTCATCCCTAGCTCCTTGGTTTTAGCCATAAGCTCTTTAATCTTCCCCGAACCATCCAGTAAACTATACTCTGTATGCACATGGAGATGCACAAAACTTCCTAAGTCTTCCTTCTCTTTTATCTCTAGTTCTTGGTCCATATTTCTTCACTTCCCCTCAAACCATATAATTAGGAATATAAAAATTAACAACTAATTAATGCACAATTTAAACCTCATAATCCACAACTTTAGAACTCTCGAGCATTGGTTTTAAATATTTCAATACCTCATTTACGTGATACTCAGATACTGCATAAGCATTCATATCTTCTAGTGAATCAAACCTTGTAACCAAGGCTAAATCATAAGAGCGTTCAGTATGTAACACATCTGCTCCCACCTCTAGCCCCTTTAGTTGTGGTATCTTTCCTTCCATGCTAAGCAAAATATTTCTAGCCTCGCTGGCCTTATCTTTATTTTTTAACTTAAAAAATACTATGTGTGTAAACATTAGAATTCCTCCTATATTTTAAATTATAACAATACATATTATTTATTAAATATTTTTGCGGAAATCATAGCCTTTGCCACAGGTTCCTTAAATCTATTGAACATACTGATTTCTACCTTAGAGAAATTTCTCCCCTTATCCAGCACCTCTGTATATATGTCTATATCACTACCCATTTGTACAGGCTTCATGAAATATGCCATAATGCTATCTACTGAAATATTGATATTATTATTTTTTCTGAGTGCCATTATTCCCATAGATGATAAAAGCATATTCAGTGAACTCCAAGAAGCAGTTCCAACAGGGTCTAACATTTGAGGGATAATTTGACCATTAAAGTGAAGCCTATTTTCCTCATGCACGCAACTAAAATTCTTTAAAATAAGATCTTCTATAGTTTCTGATACTTGAGGCTGCCTTAGTGAAAACTCCATTGCTTTTATAACATGTTCTATAGTTAAAACTCCTACTAACTTCTTCTTATCAATTACAGGACAGAGCTTTATTCCATCCCAACCCATAATATGAGCTGCATAAGCTACAGTTGTTTTAGGTGTTACGCATATAGGACTCTTATTCATAATTTTATGTATTAGTTCATTTTCATCATCATGTCCTTGTAGATCTCTTAATGTAACTATTCCAATAATCTTCATATTCTCATCTAGCACCGGATATCTCTCATGATTAGTTTCAATCATTAGTTTTCTCCAGGTCGAAACAGTATCATTACCCATCAAACAAGTAGTATTAACATCCATCACATCTTCAACTAAAATAATTTCCTTTTTGACCATGCTTTCATCAATAGCTTTATTTATCATGCTTGCTACTGTAAAGGTATCATAAGAAGAAGATAATACAGGTATACCTTTTTCATTAGCTAAGGCCTTTATTTTTTCACTGCAATTAAATCCACCAGTAATTAATACTGCCGCTTCATTTTCAAGGGCAAGCTCCTGCGCTTCTTCTCTATTTCCAACAATAAGTAAGTAACCTGGACTTATATATTTACTTATTGACTCTACAGCCATAGCGCCAATTATAAATTTATTTAAACTTCTATTTATGCCTTCACTTCCACCTAAAATCGTTGCATCTAGGATGTTTACAACTTCAGCATAAGTCAAGGTTTCAATATTTTTTTTATGTACCTTGTCTACTCTTACAGTTCCAACCCTAGGTACAGTATTAACAATTCCCATATTTTCAGCTTCTTTTATAGCTCTATACGCTGTACCATCGCTAAGCCCGAGTTCAGCACTTACACCCCTTACTGAGATTTTAGTTCCAATCTCTAGGGAAAGAATATGATTAATAATCTCTTCATGCTTTGACATTAAATGTTTTACCTTCCTTCTTTCCTTAATTCTTCAGCAATCTTCTCTATTCTTCTTAATCTATGGTTAACCCCGGATTTACCAACTGGAGGATCAAGTATTGCCCCAAGTTCCTTTAGTGATTCATCTGGGTACTCAAGTCGAAGTTCCGCAATCTCCCTTAAATTCTTGGGAAGCCTTTGAAACCCTATTTCCCTTTGTATTAATTTAATACTTTCCACTTGTCTTACAGATGCATTTACTGTTTTACTAAGATTTGCGGTTTCGCAGTTCACAAGCCTATTTACATTATTTCTCATTTCCTTCATTATTCTAACATTCTCTAGGAATAATAATGAGTTATGAGCACCAATGATATTAAGTAGGTCAACAATCTGCTCACCCTCTTTAATATAAATTACAAAGCTACTTTTTCTTTGTATGATCTTTGATAATAGTCCATAACTATTAATAAGTGCGCACAGTTCCTCTGCATAATCACTATCATGTGTAACAAATTCTACATGATAGTTTTTCTCGGGATTACTAATACTTCCACCACCTAAAAAAGCGCCTCTTATATATTTACGTTTGCACTCTTCTGCATCGATTAACCTTTCTGGTATAGTATAATCTATGGAAAAAAAGTTCTCATCTTCTAGCACTGCCACTTGCTTTAATAAGTCTTTAACACCCATTTCTTCTGTAATTATAACCACATAAACATTCTTTTTCTTAAGAGAATTACTTCTCTTAACTAGCAATTTAGAATGAATAGCAAAGTGTTCCTTTAATAATTTAAAGATAAGCCTTGCTATAGCAGGATTTTCAGTAATTATTTGAAAATTTATTTGTTTATTTGAACCAAGTCCAATAGTTCCACTAACCTTCATTATAGCCGCCAGCTCAGCCATGGCCTCTTTTTTACTCATTTCTGTAAATCTACAAATTTCATTTTTAACCTTAGATGAAAATGACATTATTTTACTCCTTATTGCGTTTATTTTCCCTAAGGAACATAAAAATAAATATTGATTTGTTATTTATTTTTATGTTCCTTAAGCCTCTGAGATAAATAAAAGTACTCCACTATTCTCTTTTTATCGTAAAATAACTTTTTCTCAATAATTGTTCCTAATAAAATGGCTGCAAGTTTGTCTTCATCATGTCTTACGTACCCCTTTTGAATTTTAACAAAATCACTCTTAATTACCTCTATACCAAGCTTTGTAACTTCCTTTTCATTTATATTAACCATATTAGAATTATCCTTTTGATATTTTTCTTGTAAATCATCACTTATTTTTCCGGTGTTTACTATAACATAATCCACAACCTTGCACCCAGCATGTTTATTTATAGCCACTATATGGTCCTTCACGCTATAATTTTCACTTTCTCCTGGTTGAGTCATTATATTGGATACATAAATTCTCAAGGCTTTTGTTTTATCTAATGCATCTGTTATTTCCCGTACTAATAAATTGGGGATAATGCTAGTATAAAGACTACCTGGCCCTAAGATTACTGCATCTGCTCGACTTATAGCACTTAATGCTTCCTTAATTGCTTTAGCCTCTTTAGGCTCTATAAAAATCTCCTCGATAGGACTATTATGTTCTATTGAAGCTTTTGGTATATTTGATTCTCCATCAATTATTATTCCGTTTTGAAGTTTCGCCTTTAAAATCATATTATCTAGTGTAACTGGAATAACCCTTCCTGTTACAGCCAGGACCGAACTCATTTTCTGCACAGCTTCTTCGAAATTATTTGAAATTCCATCCATTGCTGCTAAAAACAAATTACCAAAACTTTGATCCTTTAATCTTCCATCTTTAAATCTATACTGCAATAATTCCTCCATTAGTGGCTCTGTATCTGCTAAGGCTAAAATACAATTTCTAATATCCCCTGGAGGGAGAATACCTAAATCTTCTCTTAAAACACCTGATCCACCGCCATCATCCGCCACTGTAACTATTGCAGTTATATTATTGGTGTATTTTTTTAAGCCTCGGAGCATAGTTGCAAGACCTGTACCGCCTCCGATTACTACAATTTTAGGTCCTTTTACAAGTGCTCTCTTTTCATAAATCAAATCTCCCAAGTTTTTTGAATCATTGGCTACATCTACATTTCCTATATTTATTAGTGTAATAATGGATTTAATAATTTGCATTGTCGCCACATATAAGATTATAACTCCAATGCCAATTAGAAAAATAGCAAACCCTACATTTCTCGGCCACATATATTTTTTGTTAATAAACTCAATAATCCCATAAAATAAAAATAAAACGCCTACGATTCCTAGAAGAGTCCACCTTTTTATATTAATTCCAGGCTTCATCAAATCAATCGGCATCATAGCTTTCCGCCGCCTCTATTCACATCTTCATATATATCCCTGTGATCTATATTAACATTATAACCACTAGACTCAAGTAGTTCATAAATTTTGTTGGATATAGCTACAGATCTATGTCTTCCCCCTGTGCATCCAATAGATACTATCAGTTGTCTTTTTCCCTCTTTTTTATAATTTGGAATGAGAAACTCTAACATATCCTGAAGCTTCTCTATAAATACTATAGTTCCCTCAAATTCTAACACATAATCTCTAACCGGTTTTTCATTACCTGAATACTGCTTAAGCTCTGGAATATAATATGGGTTTGGCAAAAACCTAACATCAAATACTAAATCTGAATCCACAGGTATCCCATATTTAAATCCAAAAGAAAGCACAGTTATCATAAGTTTAGTCTCTATCTGACCTTCCTCAGCATAAATATTATTTATTTCTTCTGTAAGCTCTCTTGCAGAAAGTTTAGTAGTATTAATTATATGGTCAGCACGTTCGCGTACATCCTTAAGTTTTTTTCTTTCAGTTGCAATTCCATTTAAAACTCTTCCCTCTGGTGCTAGGGGATGTTTTCGTCGTGACTCTTTATATCTTTTAACAAGTACTTCATCTGAAGCCTCTAAAAATAAAATTTCATACATATATCCTTGTTCTTTTAGAAAGGTTAAGCTTTCAAATAAATCATCAAAAAACTTTCCACCCCTAATATCTATAACTAGTGCAATTTTATCTATATTTCCGTTAGTTTGATAACAAGCCTCCGCAAATTTGGGAATTACAGTAGGTGGCAAATTATCTACACAAAAAAATCCTAAATCCTCAAGGTTTCGTATGGTTTGTGTTTTACCAGCACCGGAAAGCCCTGTCAATATAACAAATCTCATTTAAAAACCTCCTCTACAAAAAATAAATAATAATACAGTTTCATTTTTTAATTATAACACATTTAGCGGTAATTAAGCATCTGAAAAAAATAACAAATCAACATTACTGTGGATATTTTTGAAGATACTTTCAATGCATATGTGAATAAAAAAAATGCACAACAATTTAACCCGTTGTGCATTTTAAAATCTTATTCTTTTTCTTCCCCCCAAATTTTCACTTCAGTGTGAAGTTGTACACCAAATTTTTCTTCAACGATGCGCTTCACAAGCTGGATCAAGTCCAGAATATCCTTTGCACTAGCATTTTTCTTATTAATAATAAAACCAGAATGCTTCTCGGATACTTGAGCACCCCCTATATAAGTACCTTTTAAACCACAATCTTGTATAAGCTTACCTGCAAAATAGCCCTCTGGCCTTTTAAATGTACTTCCGGCTGATGGGTATTCTAGTGGTTGCATATCACTTCTTCTTTTTGCAAGAGCGTCCATTCTTGCTTTTATGACTACCACATCTCCAACTTGGAGACTTAAAGTAACTGATACCACTGTATATCCATATTTTAAAATCGCACTGCTCCTATAAGCAAGTTCCATTTCACCGTTTGTTAAGGTTAATAATTCTCCCTTATCATCAATAGCTACCATACTTTCCATTATCATAGACATCTCGCCATCATAGGCGCCTGCATTCATAGCCGCTGCACCACCAATGCTACCTGGAATTCCGCTTGCAAACTCCATACCTTTAAGTGCTTTGCTTAAGGCTACCTCAGCCACATTGTATAATGTAGCTCCACTTTGAGCTGTTATTTTATTCCCTTGTACCTCAATTTTATCAATCTTAGATAGTTTTATAACTACCCCTCTTATTCCACCATCGCGTACAAGTAAATTAGAACCATTGCCTATTAAATAATATTTAACTCCATTTTCTTTACAAATTTTTATCACAGCTTGAATTTCACTAATGTTTTCTGGAGTTACTAAAATATCCGCTGGTCCGCCTACTTTGAAATAAGTATGGTTTTTCATTGGTTCATCTATCATTATGTTTGCTCTGTCTATTACTTCATATAATTCTTTAAATAATTTTACATATTGCTTCATATACACTCCTTGAATACATTAATATATTTATATACTCCCTAGCATAAATTATATAATTTATATTAGGAAATCTATAGCCCTTTTAGTTTAACCTTTTTCACAAGATATTTCAACAATTTAAATTCAAATTGATCATTATCGATTCTTCTGCAACTATTTACTGCTTTTTGAAATATTCTAAAACACATTGCGCTGCCTTACTATCCAATGAAGGAGTATCCATTAATTCCTCCACGCTTGCATTTTTTATATTATCAATGCTACCAAATTTCTTTAGTAACTCTCTTCTTCTTTTTTCTCCTATATTAGGTATATTATCTAATATAGAATATAAAGTTCTTTTGTCTCTTAGTGTTCTGTGATAAGTAATAGCAAATCTATGTACCTCATCCTGTATTCTAGTAATTAAATGCTTACTTTGAGAATTACTTTTCATAGTAAGCTCTATATTATTATATATAAGTCCTCTAGTTCTGTGCATGTCATCCTTAACCATTCCACATACAGGTATATTAATATTAAGACTACTTAATACCTCCATTGCCACATTAACCTGTCCTTTTCCACCATCCATGAGAATTAAATCAGGGAATATACAAAACTTACCTTTACTTAATTCTAAATTTCTCTCTTTTATTTCTTCCACTTCATAAAGTCCACGCTTAAATCTTCGCTCTAAAATTTCACGCATACTATCATAATCGTTAGCTCCTATTACGGATTTAATTTTAAACCTTCTATAATCACTGCTTTTAGGTTTACCCCCTTCAAATACTACCATAGTACCTACAGAATCCACCCCCATTATATTTGAAATATCATAGGATTCAATTCTCTCTGGTATTTCCTCTAGTTCCAATAAATCTACAAGCTCCTCCAGTGCAATTTTATGAATTTCCTTATCCTGCATATCTTTTATTTTAAATTGCTCTAAGGTTATCTTAGCATTATTTTCTACCATGTCTAAGGTCTTCTTCTTTTCTCCCTTTTGAGGAATCTTAATGGTTACCTTTGAATCTTTTTTTAAGCTAAGCCACTGCTGCAGAATCTCTCCCTCACTTATGAAAGGCACATATATGGTTTTAGGAATAAAGGCTGTGCCTCCGTAAAATCTCTTTATAAATCCTTCTATAAGGTCAGTACCTATCTCATCAGCCGAATCATTTATAATAAAATGTTCCCGACCTACTATTTTGCCATCTCGAAGAAAAAACACCTGAAGGCAAACATCTTTTTCATCCACATATAAATTAATAAAGTCTTCATTCTCACAATTCCCTATTATAATTTTTTGCTTTTCATTTATTTTATCTATGGCTAAGATTTTATCTCGAAATATCGCTGCTTTTTCAAATTCCAAACACTCCGATGCACTTTCCATCTCTCGCTTTAAATCATCTATTATATTTCTATCTTTTCCTGTAAGCAGTTCCACTGTACCTTTTATAAATTTGCCATAATCTTCTCTACTAATATATCCTGCGCAAGGGGCCTTGCAAAGTCCAATATGGTAGTTCAAACAAGGCCTTGTATGAGGTAAGCCTTCTTTGATAACTCGCTTGCAGGTTCTAAGTGGAAATATTTTTTTTATAAGCTCAATAACTGTATATACAGCTGCTGAATCTGTATAGGGTCCGAAATATTTCCCTCCATCATTTGCAATATTTCTAGTTACAAAAACTCTTGGAAATTCTTCATTTATAGTTATTTTTATAAAGGGATAGTGCTTGTCGTCTTTAAGCAAAATATTGTATCTTGGGCTATGTTTTTTAATAAGATTACACTCGAGTATTAGCGCTTCCATTTCCGAATCCGTAACTATATATTCAAATTCAGCTATGTTTTTCACCATAGCCTTAACTTTTTCAGAATGATTTTTTGAGGTTTGGAAATATTGTCTTACTCTGTTTTTTAATATTTTAGCCTTACCCACATATATTATTTCACCAAGATCGCTTCTCATAAGATAAACTCCTGGCGCCTCGGGAAGAATCTTTAGTTGATATTCAAAATCAAACATGCACGTCCTCCTTTCCATATTCATATACAAACATAAACGAACATAGATAATTATAATTATGTATAAATAATCCAATTTCCCGGGCAATCTATTACAAATTGCTACACATATTATCCTGCTAAAATGCAGCTAATGCCATCCTTTGTCTAACCATTACCTTCTTTAGTTAAAATACAATGGTAAATTATATGAAAATAAAGTCAGATATCTTTCCATATCTGACTTTATAATATTATTCTACATATTTCTCACTTTTACTTTTATTGCAAATAAGTTTTAATCAGCTCCCTAGTTATTTGGGCAGCAATTCCACCGCCCACACCACCCTCTTCTACAATTACAGCTATGGCAATTGTAGGATTTTCATAAGGTGCAAAACCAATAAACCAGGAATGTGGTGCCACTTGTTTGCTAGCATCTCCCTTATGATCTGCTGTGCCTGTTTTTCCACAAACCGTTATGCCAGAAATAGCTGCATTAGCTCCTGTGCCTTCAGCCACTACCCCTTTCATTAAATCTTTCATTATCTGAGCATTTTCCTTTGACATATTTTCTCCTAGTTGTTTAGGTTCTATTTTCTTTAGGGATTTACCCTTACTACTCAATATCTCTTTAACAAGCATTGGTTGCATCATAATACCATCATTAGCAACAGTGCTTGCAACTAATGCCATTTCCATAGGACTAGCTAAAACCTGAGCTTGCCCTATTGCACTTTGTGCTATATTACCTTTTTCATTGCTTTTATAACTTGGAAATTGACTATTCTCTATTGTTATACCTGATGCTGGAGTATCCTTGTTAAAATAGAATTTTTCTGCGGTTTCTTTTAGTGCATTATTTCCTAAATCAATACCCAAAGTCCCAAAAACCACATTACTAGAATGCAAATATGCCTTTCTGAAGTCTATATTTCCCATAACCTCACCATCATAATTTTTAAGTGACGAACTTTGATTAAAAACTAATGTACCATTATCCACGAAGCTCCTGTTGCTAACACCTGGAATATTTTCTAATGCACTTATTGCCGTAATAGTTTTAAATATAGACCCTGGTGGATACAGCCCTGATACTGCTCTATTAATTAGTGGTAAATCCTTATTTGCAAGTATCCCCTTCCAGTCCTTTTCTAAATTGTTTGGATTATAAGAAGGCATAGAAACCATAGATAAAATTTCTCCAGTTTTAGGATTCAAAGCAACTACAGCACCTCGCTTACCTTTTAAAAGTTCATAAGCTTTCTTTTGGAGTTTTGAATCAAGAGTAGTTCGGAGGCCATTACCAACCTTTTCTTCTTCCTTTTTATTAAAATCAAAAAACTTTGAAACTACAGTTTCTCCAGAACCCATAAGCTCTGTATCATATTTTTTTTCAAGCCCTGCAAGTCCATATACAGGATTCATATAACCTATAGCATGGGCAAAAATCTCCCCTTGCAAATATTTCTCCTTTTGAGACGTTACACTTATCTTCGTGCTTTTAGTTAAAGCGTTCATATCTTTATCATAGATTGTTCCCCTTAATACCTTATTTCTTTCTGCCCACAATCTGTTATTAAAGGTACTAGACACGGCCTTTTCACTATTAAACATATAAATATAAGTTATGTAGGAAATTAAAGCAATAAAGAGTAATAAAAACACCAACATGACCTTTTTTATATTAATTACAAAATCATTCATAACTTTGTCCGTCCTCCGAAATTTTTTGAAGTATGCCTAGTGAAAAGAAAGTTATTATCATAGAACTTCCTCCAGAACTAACTAGTGGAAGGGTTATTCCCGTTAGTGGTATAGCTCCAACTACTCCCCCTACTATAACCAATACTTGAGCAGCTATCATTGTACTATATCCTACCGCAAGGAGTCTTGTAAACTTATCCTTACCATAAACAGGTACCCTCATGCATCTATAAAACAGTAAAAAATATAATATAAGCATAGCAAATCCAGTCAGTAATCCCATTTCCTCACAAATAGCCGCAAAAATAAAATCTGAAGTAACTACTGGAACCATTGTGGGATATCCAAGCCCAAGACCTGTTCCAAAAAGGCCTCCTGAGGCTATAGAAATTAATGATTGTACTAACTGAAGTCCTTCATCGTACCCATATTTCCATGGGTCACCCCAAATCAAAACCCTTTGTCGCACATGGCCAAAAAGTTTATAGCTTATATAACCGCCTACCATAAAAAGTACTAAACATACTATCACATATTTAAATCTTGAAGTAGCGATATATAGCATAGTTACTGAAATAGCAAAAAATAAAAGTGCTGAACCCAGATCTCTTTGGTATACCATAAACCCAAGTGAAATCATAACTACTATACCTGGTTCAATTAGAGCCTTAAATTTAATAAACTCCGACTTTTCCTTTATATCTTTACCATAATACTGTAGTGACGCTGCTAAATATGCCACCAAGGATAATTTACCAAATTCTGTTGGTTGAAAACTAAAACCACCAATAGATATCCAATTTTTAGCTCCAAAAACCTCTTTCCCAAATAAACTTCCTAGTGACATAAGAATAAGAGTGCATATCATGTAAACCAATTTGTACTTTCCAAAATTAGTTAGACTAGGAAAAAGAACTACTACTAAAATGAATATGGCAATGCCTACGGTATACCAAATGAGTTGTTTAAGCGCAATAGGAGAGTTTATCCTATATAATATCCCCATACCTATAACCGCCAAAACATTTGAAAATAGCAAAATATATTTATCTCCGTCAGGAAAAAATCTTGTTATTATAAAATGAGAATAGGCAAAAAGTATACATATTATTACACCCATTATTAATGCGCCTTTATCAAATCCATCTTTACCAATAAAGAACATATTTACAAACAAAACTATACATAAAAGATAAGTATACTTTAGAAGTTTCCGTTCTTCCTTTATACTTTCCATGTTATCACCTCTATAAAACTCACAATTTATCCTATAACCTTAAAAATTGAAGTTCCTATTTTAATTTCATCACCTTTTTTTAAAACTACCCTATCCTTAACCCTTTTCTTATTCATTAATGTACCATTAGTACTACCCAAATCCTGCAAAATGTAATCTGTATTTTTTCTAAATATTTTTGCATGCTGTGAAGACACGTATTTATCACCCAAGATCAACAAATTATCTGCTTTTCTACCTACGGTGAGTTCATCATTTAGAGGAATAACAGCGCCCATTCTTAAGTTAAAATTTTCTCCTCTTTCTATAACCTCAAGCCCCATAGTTTTCTTTATTACTGTTTTCTTCTTTCCTCCACCACCCTTTACGTCTTTATACATTATTCTCAAAGCAAATATTATTATAAGGTAAATAATCGCTATAATTACATATTTCAAAATTAAGCTTATCTTATCCATAAGTCACTTTCTCCTCTTTAAAAAATTATCAAAGACTAGCATTGAACTAATATGCTAGCCTAGATAAATTATAACATCTTTTTTAAATATTGTCCTGTATATGAATTTACATTTAAAGATATTTCTTTCGGAGTTCCGCTGCACATAATGTAACCTCCCTTATCTCCACCCTCAGGGCCTAAATCTATAATATAGTCTGAGCACTTTATAACATCTAAATTATGTTCTATTACCACTACAGTATTACCTGCGTCAACTAATCTTTGAAGTATTTTAATAAGTTTGCTAACATCATCAATATGAAGTCCTGTAGTAGGCTCATCTAAAATATAAAAAGTCTTTCCTGTACTTCTCTTAGATAATTCTGAGGCAAGTTTAATCCTTTGAGCCTCCCCGCCAGATAATTGTGTGGAAGGCTGCCCAAGTCTAATATAACCTAGTCCAACATCCATCAGAGTTGTAAATTTACTATGGATTCTTGGAATATTCTCAAAGAATCTTACAGCTTCCTCCACAGTCATATTTAAAATTTCATCAATATTTTTCCCTTTATACTTAACCTCTAAGGTTTCTCTATTGTATCTTTTGCCTTTACAAACCTCACAAGGCACATATACATCAGATAAAAATTGCATTTCTATTTTAATTATTCCATCACCCTTGCAAGCCTCGCATCTTCCACCCTTTACATTAAAACTAAATCTGCCTGGCTTATAGCCTCGTATTTTTGCTTCTGAGCTCATGGAGAAAACATCGCGAATTATATCAAATACTCCTGTATAAGTAGCTGGATTTGATCTTGGAGTACGTCCAATAGGACCCTGATCAATATCTATAATTTTATCTATATTCTCTACCCCTAAAATATCTTTATGTAGCCCTGCATTCTTTTTAGAGTTATTTAGCTTCTTGTTAAGACCTTTATATAAAATTTCATTTACTAAAGTGCTCTTTCCAGAGCCAGATACACCCGTAACACAAGTAAACACCCCCAGTGGAAAATCCACACTAACATTCTTAAGATTATTTTGCTTCGCATTAATTATTTTTATGCATGAGCCATTGGACACTCTAGTTTGCTCTGGAACCTCAATTTTCTTTTTACCACTTAAATATTGCCCTGTAATTGACGCTTCGCAGTTTTTTATGTCCTCGATTGTTCCTGCCACCACAATTTCTCCACCATGTTCTCCAGCTCCTGGCCCAATATCTACAATATAATCTGCTTCCTTCATAGTATCTTCATCATGTTCTACAACAACTAAACTATTACCTAAATCTCTTAGATGTTTTAATGTCTTAATAAGTTTCGCATTATCCCTTTGATGAAGGCCAATACTAGGTTCATCTAAGATATATAAAACTCCCATGAGGCTTGAACCTATTTGAGTTGCTAGTCTTATCCTCTGCGCTTCTCCACCGGACAAGGTACCTGCAGATCTTGTTAAATTCAGATAATCCAGTCCCACATTGGTAAGGAAACTAAGCCTACTACTTATTTCTTTAAAAATTTGATTAGCTATCATCTCATTTTTTTCTGATAATTTTACTTTCGCTAAAAATACTATTTCATCTGTAATGGACAAGTTGCACAATTCATATATATTCTTTCCCCCTACAGTTACTGCCAAAGCCTCTGGGCTTAGCCTTGCACCATTACACTTAGGACATGCATTATCCCCCATATATTGTTCAACTTCTCTTTTTATATAATCAGAAGAGGTTTCAAAATATCGTCTTTTTAAATTATTTATAATGCCTTCATAAACATGATTAAATGTACCTGTTCTATACTCCTTAACATACTCTACCTTTATTCTTTCACCATTAGTTCCATACAGCAGTATTTTAAGAATTTCAGGATCATATTTTTCTATAGGAGTATTTAAACTAAACTTATATTTTTCGCTTAATGCCTTTAATACTGCAAAAGTCCAAGAATCCTCTTTAAGGCTGCCTTCTCCAAAGGACAAAATAGCTCCACCCAGGATACTCTTACTTTTATCCGGTATAATTAAATCCTCATCAATTTCCATAAGAGTACCAAGTCCATCGCAAGTATCACACTTACCAAAAGGAGAGTTAAAAGAAAACATTCTAGGTGCGAGTTCCCCAAGGCTTATACCACAATCCGGACAAGCAAAATGCTCACTAAAAAGCACGTCTTCTCCATCTACTACGCTGGCGATGGCTGTTCCCTCTGCTAATTTCAAAGCACTTTCTAAGGATTCCGAAAGCCTACCACGGATTTCTTCTTTTACAGAAATTCTATCAATAACTATCTCTATACTGTGCTTTTTTGTCTTTGCAAGATTTATCTCTTCCTCCATAAGCTCTACTATATTGCCATCTATTCTAGCACGAACAAAACCATTCTTTTTAATATTTTCTATTATCTTAACATGCTCACCCTTTTTTCCCCTTATTATAGGCGAAAGAATTAAAAGCTTAGTTTTCAGTGGCATATCCATTATTCTATCCACCATCTGATCTACCGTCTGCTGAGAAATCTCCTTGCCACATTTAGGACAATGAGGCGTTCCAACTTTAGCATAAAGCAATCTCAAATAATCATAAATTTCAGTTACTGTGCCTACTGTAGAACGTGGATTTCTATTAGTAGTTTTCTGATCTATAGAAATAGCCGGAGATAGCCCCTCTATGTACTCAACATCTGGCTTATCCATATTACCTAAGAACTGCCTTGCATAAGCTGACAGTGACTCTACATACCTTCTTTGACCTTCTGCATATAATGTGTCAAAAGCGAGCGAGGATTTACCAGATCCTGAAAGTCCAGTAAATACTACAAATTTATCTCTTGGTATCTCTAAATCTACATTTTTTAAATTATTAACCTTAGCACCTTTTATAAAAATCTTATCCCTCATTATTACACTCCTTATACTTCCCTTAAATAATTAACAACTCATACTCTAAACTCTAAACTTTTAATTTTCAAATATTCTTAATCTGCTTTTTAAGTTTATAAATTATATCTCTAAGCTGTGCAGCTCTTTCAAATTGTAAATCCTTAGCTGCCTGCTTCATTTCACCTTCATACCTGTCCATTAGCTTTTTAGTTTCATCGTAATTTGCTTCCATAGCAGCTTCAAGGGTCTCATATACCCCTTCTTCCTCTGCCACTGTAATCGATCCAAGTACTTCCCTAATATCTTTTATAATAGTAGTTGGTACAATGCCATTCTTTTCATTATAATCCATCTGAAGTTTTCTACGTCTATTAGTTTCATCCATAGCCTTTTTCATAGACTTTGTGATTCTGTCTGCATACATTATTACTTTACTCTCTGAATTTCTTGCTGCCCTTCCTATGGTTTGAATTAATGAAGTTTCAGAGCGCAAAAACCCTTCCTTATCTGCATCGAGTATTGCCACAAGAGCTACTTCTGGAATATCTAAACCTTCTCTTAAAAGATTAATACCTACTAGTACATCAAATGTACCAAGCCTAAGATCTTGAATTATTTTCATTCTTTCTATAGTATCAATATCCGAATGTAGATAGGTGACTTTCATATCCATTTCTCTATAGTATTTGGTCAAATCCTCTGACATTTTTTTTGTAAGCGTTGTAATTAAAACTCTAAATCCTTTTTTTATTGTATCCTGAATATTAGCATATAAATCATCTATTTGCCCCTTAACAGGTCTTATAATTATTTCAGGGTCTAATAGTCCTGTAGGTCTTATCACTTGCTCTGCAGTATTCTCACTATGCTCTGCTTCATAGACGTTTGGGGTTGCACTTACGAAAACTGTCTGATTCATAGTACCCTCGAACTCTTGAAAGGTTAGAGGCCTATTATCATAAGCAGAAGGAAGTCTAAATCCATAATCAATTAAATTAGTCTTTCTTGATTTATCTCCCCCAAACATAGCCCTAACCTGTGGTAACGTTACATGACTTTCATCTATAAACATTAGGAAATCCTTTGGAAAATAGTGCATCAAGGTTTGAGGCGCTGTTCCAGCAGGCCTACCATCTAAAATTCTAGAATAGTTCTCTATACCACTACAGTAGCCGACCTCTCTTATCATTTCAATATCAAAATTGGTTCTTTGCTTAAGTCTTTGCGCCTCTAGTAATTTATCCTGTGATATAAGCGCCTTTAATCTATGCTCTAATTCCTCTTCTATTTGTTCTATGGCAGGCTCTAATTTATCCTTTGAAGTCGCAAAATGAGAAGCCGGAAAAATAGATACATGCTTCCGAGCCCCGATAATTTCTCCTGTTAGCGAATCAAAGGATCTAATTTTATCTATTTCATCACCGAAAAACTCTACCCTAATTCCTTCACTTGAAGATGAAGCAGGAAATATATCAACAGTGTCCCCTCTTACTCTAAAGGTTCCACGAATAAAATTAATGTCATTTCTCTCATACTGTATATCTACTAATTGTCTTAATACTTCATTTCTATCCTTTTCCATGCCTTCCCTTAAAGAAACTGTAAGTTTTTTATATTCTTCAGGGTTTCCAAGTCCATAAATACATGAGACTGAAGCCACCACAATAACATCATTACGTTCTAAAAGCGCTGAAGTAGCTGAATGTCTTAATTTATCAATATCATCATTTATAGATGAATCTTTTTCTATAAAAGTATCCGTTTGTGCAATATAAGCCTCTGGTTGATAATAATCATAATAAGATACAAAATATTCCACACAGTTATCCGGAAAGAACTCTCTAAACTCTGAGCAAAGTTGTGCCGCTAAAACCTTATTATGAGCAAGCACCAAAGTAGGCTTTTGAACTCTTTCAATAATATTAGCCATAGTAAAAGTCTTACCTGAACCAGTTACTCCTTTAAGAGTTTGAAACTTTTTACCTTCTTCAATCCCTCCCACAAGACTCTCAATAGCCTGTGGTTGATCTCCAGTAGGTTTAAACTTTGAATGTAATTTGAATTCATTCATAAAATCACCACCTTGCTTGTATTCCTAAAAGTGCGATAACAACTATTAATTGCTATCATGTATCTGAACATTTGTTCGTCTATTACATTTTAACTATAAGTTTTTAATATGTCAATATCTCCTACAACTAATTCGTTAGTAAGTAATGTAAATCGTAAGTAAGAAATTTGTCCTTCGTGCCTTGCAAACGAACTAAAAACTAGAAATTCCATTAAGTAATTCTAATCTTTTGCTTATATAAAGTTCTCTGGCGCTCACATTCGCCTTCCTGGCTCAGGTTCGCTAGCCTGTCGTCCTGACAGGCTCACGAGAATTTTATATTCGCAAAAGAAGAATTTCTAAATGGAATTTCAATAGTTTTGACGTTTCGTATTGCAACTCACTCCAGACAAATTTCCCTACCAAAATCCTTAAGCCGTTAGGCTGCAAACTTTATATACATTAAAAATAAATATCTTAATAAATTTCTAGTTTTATATTAGCTCTTTTTTCTTAGAGAATGCTAACAAAAGTATATATTGCGTAAAATGCATATGGACAAGTTTTAGTAATTCTTAATTCATTTTATTTTCAGATGCTTAAAGAAAAATACATTTAGTTTTGTCTTTTATTATTGAAACTCACTCCAGACAAAATCTTTAGCCGTTAGGCTGCGAATTTAATAGAGTAATAGTTTTAGATTAGCTTTTTTCTTAGATTATGCTAACAAAAGTATATATTGCGCAAAATGCGTTGAACAAGCTCTAGTAATTCTTAATTTATTTTATTTACAGGTGCGTAAAGAAAAACAAATGTTTGAGCGATAGCGAGTTTTTGTTTTTTAGCAACTGTAGATAAAATAAATTTTAGAATTACTTAGCGAAGTGAACGTATTTTTAGCAATATATACTTTTCGTTATAGCATAATATAAGAAAAAAGCTTGTACCTTTATTTAGACTTTTCTAATATTAACGACTCTTTTTTTCCATTCCATTCTATTTTCACTATCATATCTCTATCAGTAGATTTGGGAAATCCTGTAGGTAGTATCAGCTTGCCCGTATGAACCATGGCATTATTCATTGAGAATTCGCCTTCTTCTCCTTCATTCCTCGTATCTATTGAGTATTTTACATCTTTTACTAAGTTACCTTCTTTCCCAGTATACTTAAATGTATAATAAGTGTCATGTGAGTTCTCATTTCCATCAATTTTATAACCTACATGCCAATTTTGACTGGTGCCTTCATAATTAATTACAACATCTTCGACACCTGCGCGCAAATTATTCGCAAGTCTAGAAAGTGCATCGTAACTGTTTTTATCATTAGGATCATTGCCAATATACGTTAAATATTTATATATAGCTACACGCTTTTCTGTGACTGCTTTCCATCTACTGTTTGTTGTATTAATTTCTGTCATACAGTAATAAAGCTCATTTATCGCACTAGTTAATTCGTTGTGGTTTTCACTCTTCCCATATGAAGTTAAATCTAATATAGATAAAGCTGTATATAAGTTAGAAGATGCCAATCTATAATAATAATTTCTATCATCATCCTTCATTTTAGTATAGTCCTGTGCAAAACAAAATTGAGCCTGAGACAAAGTGTATTTAAATAATTCATTTGCAGTTTTTTCTCGCTGCTTTAAACCAATAAAACTGTAAGTACCAAACAGCAAACTTATTATTAACGCTATTATTAGTAGATTTTGTTTTTTCATTAGAATTCCACCTTTTCATACTTTATCATCTTACCTTCCTTAGGTACTTAGACTGCTATAGTTTTATTATTTTTTAATTCCTTTTGCGGTATTAATATAAATAACTGCTATAATTGCTTCGATGAAAAAATATTACATTTGCAAATATTAACATGCTATATTATAACATTAAACCCAGTTAATCATATATACAAAATGCTCCTAATATATTCTAAAGATGCCTTCTTAATGGAAAAATCACATAATAAAATAGGAACCTAAGTCCCTATCCTTTAATCTTATTTACTAATTTTTGTTTGGAGTTTATTTGCAAGAGAAGCCATTTTATCAAAAATAACTGTAAGTCAGCTTGCTTTAGGTTTTTAGACTAGCTATTTTTTTCTTAGATTATGCTAACAAAAGTATATATTGCGCATAATGCATTTGAATAAGCCTTAGTAATTCAAAATTTATTTTATTTGGAGGTGCGTGAAGGAAAACATATGTTTGAGCGATAGCGAGTTTTTGTTTTTTAGCAGCTGCAAATAAAATAAATTTTAGAATTACTTGGCGAAATGAAAGCATTCTAGCAATTTATACTTTACGTTATAGCATGATATAAGAAAAAAGCTTGTAATGTAAATATTAATCAACTATTTTTTATACATAATATAAGTATTTTTTGGCTAAATTATACTTAAGAAGTGATATTAGTATGCAAATACTTTAGAGGTGATTTTATGAACTTATATACTATTTTCTTTAAAGGAGAAACACTAAATATACTTGAATTATTTATTAGAGCATCTATTTTATACTTTATGTTATTTGCTTCAACTAAGGTAATGGGCTTTCGTCAGCCCGGTATATTAACCTCCTACAACTTTTTAATGGCTGCAGGTATTAGTCACATTGCTGCTTCTCGTATGGTCAATCCTAAATCAAGATTAGTAGATGCAATACCTATAATTGTAGTATATACTTTAATTAATTTGTTTATTTCCTATTTGTATTTTAAAGCTCCATCTGTAGTTTCGCAAAAGCCTATCATACTAATTAAAAACGGAAAGTTGATAAAAAAGAATCTTTCAAAAGCAAAATTAACTCTTGATAATTTGATTTCAATATTAAGACAAAGGAATGCAACTAATATTGAAAAGGTAGAGTATTTAATTGCTGAATCCACAGGGGATTTTAGTGTTGCTGTAAAAAACAATGCTCTTCCTATAACTAAAATAGACATGTCAATAGAACCTTCTCAAGATATTTTATCCCAAATTCTTATTTATAAAGGAAAAGTAGATGAAAAAATTCTTAAAAAGAATAAATTAAGTTATGATTGGATTTACAATGAACTTAAATCTAATAATATTGATAATATAAATGATATTTATTTAGGACTTTTAACTACAGATAAAAAATTATATATAAGTCCATAGGAAGGAGTTTACCCTAATGGTTTTCGGTGTTATTAAAGATATATCACTAGAGGGATATATCATAAGAACCTTTATAGTAGGTATAATAGCTTTTTTTGTGGGAAGGTACGCATTAAAAAGAACTGTAGCTCAGCTTACTGCCTATGATTTCGTATTGGTATGGGTACTTGGAGCTCTTACCGTTGCACCTTTATTAGATGGAGAGATTTCCTTTACATATATAGTTGTTCCACTACTAACCTTGTTTTTTTGGCATTATATCATTAGTTTCATATCTTTAAAAAGCAGAAAATTATCTTTATTTTTTAATGGTAAACCCATAATTTTAATTGATGATGGTAAGATAATAATAAAGAATCTGAAAAAACATTTTATAAATGTTGATTTGCTTATGAGTGAATTAAGACTTAAGAATATTTTTGATATTTCAGAAGTTAAATATGTAATTCTAGAACCTAATGGTCATTTTAGTACTATAAAAAAAGAATCTCAAAGACCTGTTACCCCAACAGATTTAAATTTATTTTCAAAATTAGTAGATTTACCTTTGGTTATTATTAATGACGGAAAATTATTCGAAGAGAATTTAATTAAATCAGGAGTAGATAAACAATGGCTTATGGATAATCTTGCTATGTATAATGTAGATAATATAACAAATGTTTATCTTGCTACTATAGATAGTTTTAAAAAATTATATGTTGCTAAAAAAGATTAATATCTAAAATAATAATTATTCCACAGTGACTTACAATACATAACTAGCATTAAAATTTCTAATCAAATTTCAGGTTTTTAGATTAGCTATTTTTTCTTAGAGGATGCTAATAAAAGTATATATTGTGCAAAATGCATTTGAATAAGCTTTAGTAATTCAGAATTTATTTTATTTACAGATGCGTAAAGAAAAACGAATGTTATAGCGAGTTTGTATTTTTTAGCATCTGCAAATAAAATGAACTTTAGGTTTTTAGATTAGCTATTTTTTCTTAGAGGATGCTAACAAAAGTATATATTGCGTAAAATGCGTTGAACAAGTTTTAGTAATTCTTAATTTATTTTATTTACAGATGCGTAAAGAAAAACAAATGTTTGAGCGATAGCGAGTTTTTGTTTTTTAGCAACTGTAACTAAAATGAATTTCAGGTTTTTAGATTAGCTATTTTTTCTTAGAGGGTGCTAACAAAAGTATATATTGCGCAAAATGCATTTGAATAAGCCTTAGTAATTCTTAATTTGTTTTATTTGCAGCTGCGTAAAGAAAAATTCATGTTTGAGCGTAAGCGAGTTTGAATTTTTTAGCATCTGTAAATAAAATGAATTTCAGGTTTTTAGATTAGCTATTTTTTCTTAGAGGATGCTAACAAAAGTATATATTGCATAAAATGCATTTGAACAAGTTTTAGTAATTCTTAATTTATTTTATTTACAGGTGCGTGAAGAAAAATACATGTTTGAGCGATAGCGAGTTTGTATTTTTTAGCACCTGCAAATAAAATAAATTTTAGAATTACTTAACGATGTGAAGGCATTTCAGCAATATATACTTTTCGTTATAGCATCCTCTAAGAAAAAAAGACTTGCCTCAGAATAATCTGATAAGCAAGTCCTTTAGTTTTATTTTAATTAAGCCTTTTCAACTTCTTCCTTGATTTCTATCTGCTCGGTTGCTTCTATACTTTCAACATCAACAACATTCTGTTCCACAGTGCTTTCTTCTATGTTTTCTGCATCAACTACATTTTCTTCCACAATGTTTTCTTCTATAATTTCATGGTCAGCCTCAACTTTAGTCAAAAATAATAAACAATTCGAAACTTTTTTATTGACTATACCGACTCCTAATATAAGAAATGCAATGCCTCCATATAAACCAATTGGCTCAGCCATACCTGGTACCAATTGCGATGTCAATAATGCTTTCCTTACAGTAGCAATATCATACCCCTGAGTTACAGCTTGACTAACGGTGCTTTTATACAAGAAAATATTATTAACTACTAATGCAACTCCAATCAGTGCTACAACCGAAGCTACAACATACATAACAATTGAAAAAATAGACCTACTTGATTTTCCAGACACTTTTTTATTTTTAATTTCCATAATAATTTGTCCTCATTTCCGCCCTTAAAGGCTATATTATAATATCAATTTAATACTGAGCTGATATTCTTTTTGAAGTAATATCTTCTCCTGTTACTTAATACTAGTAGACTATTGTAGCAGTTAAGTGTCAATATTGTTAACAATTTATAACTAAAAAGAAATTTGCACATAATTATATTAGAGATGTTTGAAACTTATAATGATATTCTGTATAATTAAATAAACACACAATTGTATTTCTTTTCGAACCATAAATAAGTTTAAATTTGATATTTGGTAACGAATGTAAAATTATATAGGGGGTAAAGTAGCTATGGCTGATGAATTACAAATACTTATAAACCAATATATAAAACACTATTCAGATACAAGAGATGTTCAAACTAAATGGAAAGAACCTTTGGTAGCATATGCAGATGCTATGGATGAAATGTTTTATGGTCTTAAGGATATAGTAAGTCCTTCTCATGCTCTACCTACAGATTTGCTACCAGAAGCAAAAACTGTAGTAGCCTATTTTATACCATTTGATGAAGCTATAATTAAAAGTAATATAGATGGAAAAGAAAGTTCAAGAATTTGGGCAACAGCATATATAGAAACTAATAAACTAATATTAGACTTAAATACTTTCATCAAAGATGAATTACAAAAGTTAGGTTATAAATCAAATATTATACCAGCAACACATAATTTCGATACTAAAAAATTAATTAGTGACTGGTCTCATAGACATGTTGCCTTTATTGCTGGCCTTGGAAAATTCGGATTAAACAATATGTTAATTACTGATAGTGGATGCTGTGGAAGAATTGGCAGTTTTATAACTGATTTAAAAATAGAGCCTACTAAAAGGGAAAGTGGAGAGAATTGTTTATATAAGCATATGAATAATTGCAAAAAGTGTGTAGATAGATGTGTAAATAATGCTTTAAAGGTTGATCATTTTGACAGACATAAATGTTATGAAATGTGTTTATATAACGATAATGTCCATTCAGCTATTGGTTTGTCAGATGTTTGCGGCAAATGTTTAGTCAATGTTCCTTGTTCTACAATAAATCCTTTAAAAAATAAATAGTTCTGTTCCTTATAAAGAGACAAGCCCAATAAATGGCTTGTCTCTTTGTAAGTCTAATAATTTTTTCTTTCTTTTTAGATAAGCATTTTTTTCTTAGAGGATGCTAACAAAAGTATATATTGCGTAAAATGCATTTGAATAAGCTTTAGTAATTCTTAATTTATTTTATTTGCAGATGCGTAAAGAAAACCGCATGTTTGAGCGATAGCGAGTTTGCGGTTTTTAGTAGCTGCAAATAAAATAAATTTTAGAATTACTTAGCGAAATGAAAGCATTTCAGTAATATATACTTTTCGTTATAGCATACTCTATGAATTTATTCTATTATTCTTTTACCTATTACAAAGTTATCTTCATAATAGCCAGTTAACTCAGATATTTTTATAACAGCACCAGGTTTAGGCGAATGCATAAATTTATTATTCCCAACATATATTCCCACATGAGATACCTCAAAAGGTGCAGCTGTATTGGTGGTAAAAAAGACTAAATCCCCATTTTGAAGATCATTTATATTAACAGCGGCACCTTTATCTACCTGGTCCATAGTTGTTCTAGGCAAATCTATACCAAAGTTTTTATAACTATACTGTACAAACCCTGAACAATCAAATCCACCACTTATATATTGCCCAGCAGTGTTGAATTTTGCTGGTGTTGCGCCACCCCATAAATAAGGAGTCCCCATAAACGTATTCGAATATGAAACTAAATTATCCCCAGTTGTTTTTGTTTCATACTGTTGTCCATCTTTAACATATTGAGCTTTATTTAATGTAGCATTAACTACGCTTACATAGGATTTATAAATATATCCCCATTGCCCAGCAAACTTAATTTTATAGAACTCACCTTGCGTTCCATATATATCTACTTTTTCTTCAGGATACATCTTGCCCATAACAATAATATTATTAGCCAATGATGCTTCTTTTCTTACACTTAGAAAATCAGAGGCTGTAATAGTTCCAACTCCCGTAGATTTTAATGGCTCAGTAGAGCTACTTGCACTGCTATCACTGCTTGTACTATTTGTATTTATAGTATTTACAGTTTTTATAGTACTAGCGGTATTTATAGTCTTTTGGCCTGTAACTTTTACGTATAATGCGCTTACATAACCTGTTTTTCCAGAATAAGTTATTTTATAAAAGCCATTTGTATTTTCATATATAGTAACTTTACTTCCAAGCACAATAGTACCTGTAACTGGATAAGTTCCCCCAGCACCAGACCTTACATTTAAAATACTCGCTGTTATGTCCCCGTACTTTTCTATGTGTGTAGGTTTTACACTTGCCACTGTCTTAGGAACAGAAGTAGATTTCACACTTGCCCCACTTTTAGGAACAGAAGTGCTTTTTACTATGTTTATATATGATGTATTTACATATCCAATCTTTCCACTAATGTTTAATTTATAAAAATCCCCTTCTTTTCCAAGGGTATTTATTTTTGTGTTCTTTGTAATATATCCTGTGATGGAAGATGTCAGTGAAGGCTTTTGCCTAACACGTAATGAAGCTGTATTCACTACCCCACTATCAGCTAATGCAATTTGGGAACTTACCATTGTTAATAGCGTTATTATTAAAGCTATTCTTTTTTTCATTCGGTTACCTTCTCTCTATAATCTTAAATTCAAATATATACTGTACCTTAACCACTACTTATGATTTTGGTTTTACATCTATATTTCGCCATAATATAATTCATGAGATCGTCAGATGTACACTTTCACCACCTTTGTTTTGAGTACTATTAAAACTCTCATTCAAAAGTACTATGGTAAATATGATGAAGTAGCATTTAGTATTATAGCACTGATATACTATAAATTGTTGTTTTCACAAATCTTTAGTATATTATTATAGACAAACATAAGGTATATTAAATATAAAGAAGTATCACAATGTAAATTAGGGGTGATTATAATTACTAAAATTATTAAAACAATGAAAGTAATACTTGGCAACTTAAAGATAAAACTTAAAAACTTAAAAAAGGAAATTAAAGCATTATATTTAGCCTCTACAAGAGATGATGTACCTTGGTATGCAAAACTGGTGATACTAATGGTAGTTGGCTATGCGCTAAGCCCTATTGATTTAATCCCCGACTTTATACCTGTACTTGGATACCTGGATGATATAATTATATTGCCTATTGGAATAATACTTGCAATTAGACTAATACCAAGGAGCATTATGAATGAATGTAGAGAACAGTCAGAAAATATTTTCGAAAACGGAAGACCAAAAAATTGGGTTGCAGCAATCATTATAATTTTTATATGGATAATAATACTTACTTATATTTTAATAAATTTATTAAAACATATTATTCTCTAATAGAGCTCATACCTACAATATCGGTATTTATCTGAACTACTTTAACTACTTTGTCTTGTTTCAGGTCAAAAATTTCCGCATATTTAAATCCTACATTCACGTTTATATCCAATTTATTGTAATAATGGTATAATCAAATAAATATCACTTGCCATAATAGTAAGATTAGGTCAAGTAAAGAGTATTAATATTTATATTAATCATTAACAATAATAATTTAGGGGGAGTTAAATTTGAAAATATCAGAAATGATTAAAAACTTAAATAAAATTAAAAAGTTAAAATTAGCTGGTGCTATTATAGTTATAATTATTATTTTCAATATTTCATGTGTTACATCGCACGGAGCATTAAGAACTCACTTATTTATTAGTGGTCATCCTATTATAGCTTTTATAACACCAATAAATGATGATGAATTACATAATAGGATAGATAGTAATTATCTTCAGACTGAAAATGCTCATTGTTATGAATTAGTTATACCTCCGTATCTAAAAGCCACAGGTACATCTCAACAAAATTTTATAGTTAGGAAACGAGGACTTTTCTATTTTGCAAAATACTATGGGGAGGCATAATTTTTATATTAGTAAAAAATCATTATTAAAAAATCTAAACTTATAAAAGAGGAGAAAATATGAGAAGATTTATAATAATATTATTTTTTTGTACTTTATTTCTAATGGGATGTGAAAAGGGGGGCACCAATGATAATGATGTAAGTAGAAGTCAAAATGCTAGTAAAAATATTATAATTAACTATGAAGGCACTAGTCGAAATTGGGCTGCATCTTATAAAATTGATGGTAATGAAAAATCACATGATAGTTATTATACAATAAAATACGCTGGTGTAGATGGTAGTACAGTAAAGGAAGTTAATTATATAATAGATGGACCTAAAGAAGGCGAAAGTGGTAAATTCACATTTGAGAGCACAAAGGAATATACCGGTAAAATGAAAATCACCGGAGGCCTTCCAAGTTCTAATGATAGAGGTATAAATGTTAAGTTAAAATGGAATGGCAATATTGAGTTGTTACTTTTAAGAAGATCTAAATAAGAACCCCTTAAACTATTAAAATTCTTATATTGTGTAGTTACCCGTTGATAATGGGAAGTAGCATAAATAAATTAGGAGGTGATTCAAATCAAAAAAAAGCAGATGTCTTTTATAGTTGAAAGAAGTGGCAGAAAAGATAATACGGAAGAACTAAATAAGTTACTTAATGATGGTTGGTCAGTTACCCTTTTGTGTCAAATGAGTGGCACTGATAGTTTGACCAGTTATGCTTTGGTTATTCTTGAAAAGGAAGAGTAATGTGCATACACTGAGACAAATTATGGCAAGGAATTAACATGGCCAACGATAAGGTGACATAACAAATAATAATTGTTATGTCACCTAAGGCTTTACCCCGCGATTAATAAAAATCGAGTGTGAAATTTCTCTGGAGTGACTTGCAATAAGAAGTGCAGAAACTATTGAAATTTCATTTAGAAATTCTTGTTTTGCAAATGTAAAATTCTCGTGAGCCTACCAGGAAGGCAGGCTAGCGAACCTGAGCCAGGACGGCGAATGTGAGCGCCAGAGAATTTTATATGAGCAATACATTAGAATTTCTTAATGGAATTTCAAGTTTCAAGCTCTAATTGCAAGGCACTCAGGAGAATTGTGAGACCTCTTTTTTATTTCTTATCCTCATCTATGTCTTTCATTTTATCCAACACATCTTTAAAGCTTTCATCATCCATCTTTACTATAGAATTATCCTTTGGTAGCTCCCGTGGTACAATTACTATTCCTAGCCTTTTGTTCCCTGATATATTGCTATAGTTCATGTCCTTTAACTCTCCAGATGGCTTTTTAATTTTTAGTGATAATGAGTTGAAATTACCTTTAACTATATGTAAAATTTCTTCTTCAGCCTCAATTTTTTTATCATTAAGTTGAACTATTAAATCTCCACTTTGAATCCCCATTTGGAAAGCAGGAGATTTAGGCGCCACTTCTAGCACCATAATTCCCTCATCGCTACTAACATATTTAGGTTGCAGCGTGAGCTCCATGTGCTTTTCTATTTGCAACATTGCTTCATGAAAAGCTGCTGCAAATATCAAAATTAAAAATTGAAAAGCTACCCCAAAAACTGCTAATTGTGATATGGCTGTTAGCAGTATTCCATAACCCATTATTAAAGCTCCTGAAAAAAGGGTCTTCTTTCCCTTACTCTTAGTAAATGTAATACTGCTATAACCGATAACCCCATAAAGAGCAATAGAAGCTATAGTTGAATTCTTTAAAATTCTAGCTGCTATATCTCCTCTAATTGCAGGCATCCACTGTGGGGTCATTAAGCTCTGTCCAGCCACGAGATCTGAGGTCGCGGAACTTAAAAGTATAAGTATAGCGATTGGTAATGCCCAATATCTTTTTAAGGCAAATCCACCAATAATTTTATTATCTCTGTTTGTAAACACAGGAATGGCTCCTCTTGATCCATCTATCATTACTAAACTTCCCTCTACAATATGCAATACTCCAACCAGTGTCATTAAGGTTAGAATATCTACGTTTATAAAATTCAATTTTGGCATATTTAATACAATAGCTGCATATTTAAACACTAGACTGGTTATACCTAAAACTGCGCCAGAATAAGAAAAACAGATAAATCTAGGCTTAAATGCCATAAAAAATAATGACAACATAAACAATAAATAAATATTTGAATTCTCATCAAAAACTAGCCCTAAAAATGTAAAAATAAGACTTGCAGCGGCCCCTGCAATTATTCCTATTACAATTTGAGATATAGTTAACTCAAATGCTGAATCTAAACTTTCTCCCATTATCATTTTCTGCATAATAGCGATTTTCTTGTTTTTGTTATAAAAAATTAATCCTATCATTATTAATATAAACGCATTTGAAGGATCTGCAATTGCAGAAGCAACTGCTCTTAAAGTATGTATTGCAATTTCCATTGGATAAAATTCTCCTTTCATGTTACTATGAAAAACTAAGTATCTACCAAATTTATCGGTAGATACTTTTATAAATATTCTTATAACATTATTTAATTTTACCCTTAGCTATCTCTAAAGCTTTTTTAAACTGTGGATCCAAAGTTCTATCATATATTTTCTCTTTAAGTGCTTTTGGATACACCACAGGAACTTCTGGTTTTATTCCAATATGATGTATATTTTCTCCATTTGGAGTGTAATATTTTGATATAGTTACTTTTAATGCAGTACCATCATCAAAGCCATCAACACTTCTGTAAAGCATAGTTTGAACCACGCCTTTTCCAAAAGTCTTTTCTCCCACTAAAGTACCAACCTTATAATCTCTAACTGCTCCTGCAAAAATTTCTGAAGCGCTTGCAGATCCTTCATCAGTTAATACTGTTAATGGCATGCCTACAGCTAGACCTCCAGTAGACTTATATTCCTTCTTTTTCTTATTCTTATCTATTGTATATACTAAAACCTTACCTTCAGGTACAAAATTGGAGGTTAATTCTACACATTGATCTAAAAGACCACCAGGATTTCCTCTTATATCTAATACTAAACTTTTCATACCTTTGCTTTTTAATTCTGCTAATTTTTTATTGAAGTTTTTAGCAGTATTTTCATCAAACATCGAAAGTTGAATAAATCCAACATTTTTGTCTAACATTTCACCTTTAACTGTTATCAAATCAATCTTAGCACGTTTGACACTAACTTCAAATATGCCTTTATCTTTTCTATTAAGAGTTAACTTGACAGCTTCATTTTCCTTACCTTTCATCATTGTAACAGCTTTTTCTAATTCTTTTCCTGTCACAGCTATTCCATTAACCTTTTCAATAACATCCCCAGGAAGTATTCCTGCACTTTTAGCTGGTGATGGATCGAAAGGCGCGATTACAACTATATTATCCTCTTTAACTCCCACTTGTAAACCAAGGCCAGTATAAGCACCCTGTGTTTGAGAATTAAAATCTGTAAACTCTTTTTTGTTCATGAAAACTGTATAAGGATCCTCCAGGGAATTAGTCATGCCCTTTATAGCGCCTTCAACTAAAACATCATCACTGATTTTACCATCATAGTACTCTAATAATTTATTCCTCACTAAAAATAGTTTTTGAAATTTTACTACCTGGTCATAAGCTTCTCTTCCAATTATTACTTTTCCATTGGGAGTTCTTAAGGAAATTTGAGTTGCAACCAATAAGGTTATGCCATTAGTAACAAGTACTATAAGTATAATCCAAATGATCCATTTTGTTTTCTTCGTTTTGTGTGTTCCATCATTATTTCCTACAGTCTTAAATTGTCCGAATCTATTTTCATCACTCATTTTATACACCTCTTTGTAATTCTCTATATATTATTTATGTAAATATAATAAATTTATAACACTAATAAGAAAATAAATATATTGTATCTAAACAATTAAGAATTTTCTTATGGACATAATACTTCCCATGGCTCCAATAATTAAGCCACCTAACATAAATTGCCATAGAGTAGTGCTTAATATAAAATGAGGATTTATTAGATTAACTCCTAATAATAGATTAGTATACTTTAGAAAAATCAATCTATAAGCATAATATAATACTCCTGTAGAGATAATTGCTCCCGATACACCTAGTATCATACCTTCAATAATAAATGGCCATCTTATAAACCAATCAGTAGCTCCAACAAATTTCATAATACCTATTTCTTTTTTTCTAGAGTACAATGTAAGCTTAATTGTGTTTCCTATTAAGAACAGTGATACACTAATTAAAATTACAAATAATACGAGTCCTACTATCTTCAATGTATTTGTTATTTTTATAATTTTATCAACTATTTCCCTAACATCCTTAATCTTTTCTATCCCTTTTAGTCCTTCAGCAGCCTTAACTACACTACTTACTATTTCAGGTTTTTCTACACTCACAACATATGCATTTGGAAAAGGGTTCTTTTTTTCAAAGCCTTGTACTAAGGATTTACTATCTTCTCCAAATTGCTTTCTCACTTTTTCTAGTGCATCGTTCTTATCTTCAAATTTAATTTCAGAAACCCCCTGCACATTGTTAAGGGCTTTCTCAATAGCTGATTTATCGCTTATTGTTAAATCATCTTTAAGATAAATTTTTACCTGTAATTTAGAGCCTAGTTCTTCAACTCCTGCATTAACATTAAAAACAATTAGTAAGAATACACCTAAAATAAATAGAGTAGCTGCCACTGTAGCAACTGAAGCCATACTAACAGTTCTATTTCTTTTTAAACTTTTCAAAGCATCTATAAAATAATATTTAATTGTACTAATCTTCATAACCGTATCTTCCCCTTTGCTCATCTCTAGCTAGAACACCTTTTTCTATAGCTATTACCCTCTTCTTCATAGAATCTACTATATTTTTTGCATGTGTAGCCATAACTACTGTGGTACCAGCCTTATTAATATCATTTAAAATATCCATGATACCTATTGCTGTTTCAGGATCTAAATTTCCTGTTGGCTCATCTGCTATTAACAGTGTAGGATTGTTTACTATAGCTCTAGCAAGCGAAACTCTTTGTTGCTCTCCACCTGAAATCTCATGAGGAAAAGCCATATGTTTTTTTGATAATCCAACTAAATCCAAAACCAAAGGGACTCTTTTCCTAATATCCCTTGGAGAACATTCTGTAACTCTAAGTGCAAAAGCAACGTTTTCGTAAATATTTAAAGTGGCAATCAATCTAAAATCTTGGAAAACTACTCCAATTTTTCTTCTAAAATAAGGCACCTGGTTTCTTTTTAATGTTGTTATATCCACATTGTTTAAAATAACACTACCCGTAGTTGGCTCTATCTCTTTTAAAAGTATTTTAATAAAAGTAGATTTTCCTGCTCCACTAGGACCTACAAGGAATACAAACTCCCCTTTTTCAATAGTAATATCAACATTTGACAAGGCTATTACATTATTATCATAAATCTTAGTTACTTTCTTAAATTCTATCATTTTTCATTCTCCTTACTACGTTTGTGTAATTCATTTCAGTAAAATCCATAACAACAGTATATCATAAGGACTAAGCCTATAATAAATTTTATTATAAAATTTTCGTGAATATTATTTGAAATATTATTTGAAATACGCTATTTTATTTTTCCAAAAATTCATAAATATCATTTATCTTTATAGTTTCCTATAAAATTAAAATTATGAGGTATTATGAAGTTCCAAAAAAATTAATTTTCAAGTATTGTTATTCTCGATGTATTATATCATAAAGCATCAAAAAAAACATTACGGTGTAAAATAATTAAGACCCCCATGTATAAATACATAAGGGTCTTTAAAATTATTTTAAATTGAGGCCTTTTTTAACAGCTTTAACTATTTCATCTGCGGTTAATCCATAAGCCTTTAAAAGTTCCTCTGGTTTACCACTTTCACCAAAGGTATCTTTAATTCCCACTCTCATAACTGGTACTGGATGGTTTGAACAAACAACCTCCGCTACTGCAGATCCAAGTCCCCCTATAATGTTATGCTCTTCAGCAGTTACAATTAATCCAGTTTTTCTAGCTGCAGTAGTAATTGCCTCTTCATCTATTGGTTTAATAGTGTGGATATTTAACACTTTAACCTTTATTCCTTCCTCAGCTAAAATATTATAAGCTTCCAAAGCAGCATCTACCATAATACCTGTAGCTATTATAGTCGCGTCCTTCCCTTCTCTAAGCGTTACAGCTTTTCCAAGTTCAAATTTGTAATCAGGATTATCATTTATTGTTTGAACCCCCAATCTTCCTAGTCTTACATAACAAGGTCCATTGTATTTCGCAATAGCTTCTATAGCTGCTGCTGTTTCAATATTATCACTTGGGCTTATAACTACCATATTTGGAATACTTCTCATTAGTGCTAAATCTTCTATAGCTTGATGAGATGCTCCATCTTCTCCTACAGTTATACCGGCATGCGTAGCACAAATTTTAACATTTAATTTAGGATAACAAATAGAGTTTCTTATTTGTTCAAAAGCTCTTCCTGCTGCAAATATTGCGAAAGTACTTGCAAAAGGAATTTTCCCACAAGTAGCAAGTCCTGCTGCGACAGACATCATATTCCCTTCAGCAATACCCATATTTATAAATCGATCTTCCGCAACCTTTTTAAAATCTGCAGTTTTAGTGGATTTAGATAAATCAGCATCTAAAACAACTATATTTTCATTTTCTAGTCCTATTTTAGCGAGTGTCTTACCATAAGCTTCCCTAGTTGCAATTTTACTCATTATACAGCGCCCCCAATTTCATTTATTGCCATTTGGCATTGCTCTTTACTTGGAGCGCTACCGTGCCAGCTAGCTTCATTTTCCATGAAGGATACGCCTTTACCCTTTATAGTTTCACAGATTATAACTGTTGGTTTTCCTTTTGTTTTTTTAGCTTCTTCTATAGCATTTTTAATTTGCACAAAATCATGACCATCCACAGAGATAATATTCCATCCAAAAGCTGCAAATTTAGCATCTACTGGATCGGAACCCATAACCTCAGAAACTTTACCATCTATTTGAAGTCCATTATGATCTACAAAAGCCGTAAGGTTATCAAGCTTATAATGTGCAGCTGACATAGTAGCTTCCCATACTTGACCTTCTGCAAGCTCTCCATCTCCCAGTAATGTGTACACCCTGTATTCCTTATTATCAAGTTTTCCAGCCAGTGCCATACCTACTGCTGCTGAAATACCTTGTCCTAGTGAACCCGTAGACATATCTACTCCAGGTACTGTGTTCATATTAGGATGACCTTGAAGCCTTGATCCTAATTTTCTTAGTCCCATTAACTCATCTTTTTCAAAAAATCCCTTTTCAGCAAGCACGCTATATAATGCCGGTGCAGCGTGTCCCTTTGATAATACAAATCTATCTCTATCCGGGTCATTTTTATTTTCTACACTTACATTCATCTCATTAAAATATAAAGTAGTTATAATTTCTACACAGGATAATGATCCACCTGGGTGACCAGAACGAGACTCTGTAATCATAGTTATTATATTTTTTCTAACTTCCCTAGCAATTGCTTTTAATCTTTCCACTGTTTTTTCCATGTGTACTCCTCCTAATGTTGCTTTGGGTTCAATAACATTATTAATAGTTATCTACCTGTATTCCTATTTAACTTCCACAATGATTATAACATCTATAATAACATATTTCTTACAAATTCTACGAAAAGAATTAAATTCTTATAGGGTTATTAAAATACATTGGCTATTATCCATAAAATAAAATAAGGGCAATACATTACCTTGCCTAATTAAGGGTAACAAATACCCTTATCCAAAGCAAGGCAATAAATGCCCTTATCCATTTTATAAACCTACACTAATTAAAAGTGCAGTATCTACTTTTTTCATATCGCTATCAGTCATATGACCAATTTTTTCCTTTAACCTTTTTTTATCTAGTGTTCTTATTTGTTCTAGCAAAACTACAGAATCTTTATTTAACCCATACTCTTCTGAAGAAATTTCAACATGAGTAGGGAGTTTCGCCTTATTTATCTGAGACGTAATAGCTGCAATTATAATAGTGGGACTGTACTTATTACCAATATCATTTTGAATTATAATTACTGGTCTAACCCCACCTTGCTCTGAGCCTACAACCGGACTCAAATCAGCATAAAATATATCTCCTCTTTTCACTATTGTTGTCATTAGACAAATCACTCTCCGAAAGCTTAACTTCGTAATCTTTAAAATCTTTAATATCAATTTCAAAACCCATGTCAGCTATTTCTAAATTTAATTGAGCCATTTCTAAATAACCTTGTTTCATTTCATCTATATAACTAAGTCTTTTCTTTTCCTCAATATATAGTATTATAGCTTCCCTAAAAAATTCACTTCTTTTTTTAGAATCTTTCTTGAGTGTCTTATTAAATTCAATATAGAGTGTTTCTGAGAGGTTTACTACTAATTTCTTTGAAGTTGACATAGAAAATTTAATACCTCCTATTTACTTAAGCAACTATATGTATAAAGTATATTATAATTCAATCTATGTCAATCTGTCAAAAAAACTATAGGTATTTTGCTATTTTAAAGCAGGATTTTCACATATAAATAGTTTATTCTACATAATAATACATCAATTTTACACGTAATTTCTTATTTTCACAACCTTACCTTCACTAACGTAGACTCTAGGAACCCTTTTACCTATCATACAAACTACTTCATAGTTTATAGTTCCTATTAGATCAGCTACTGTATCTGCTGTAAATTTATTATTCTCATCTTCACCTATTAGTATAACCTCATCTCCAACTTTTACTCCATCAATATTAGTAACATCAATCATACATTGATCCATGCAAATCCTTCCTATTACTGGAGCGAAGCTACCCTTTATGATAACCTTTCCCTTTTGAAATAGAAGCCTTGTATATCCATCTGCATAGCCAACAGGAAGTGTAGCTATAATACTTTCTCTCTCTGTTTTAAACTTTCTTCCGTAGCTAACGTATTCTCCAGGTGGAAGTGTTTTTATGTGTACTACATTTGTTTTTAAGGTCATTACAGGTTTTAAATTTATATTTTCCTTGTTTACCTCTTTAGATGGATAATAGCCATATAATATTATCCCTGGGCGTACTGCCTCATAATGCGTTTCTGGTAAATCTATAATAGCAGCACTATTGGCAATATGTCTTATGTTTATGTTCACTTTTTTCTCTTTTAACTTTTCATAAAAATCATTATATTTTTTCACTTGACTATAAGTATATGTCTTATCTTTTTCATCTGCTGTAGAAAAATGACAAAACATTCCTTCTATAATTATATTAGGTAACTTACTAATATTATATACTTCCACCGCGCTTTCATCGTTTGGTAGATATCCTATCCTACCCATACCTGTATCTACAACTATATGAATTTTCGCTACTTTATTTTTCTTTTGAGCCATTATTGATAATTCACTTGCAAATTCATAAGAGTATACCGCTTGTTCAATGTCATATTTCAATAAATCGTCTATTAAATTTGGTGGTGTAAACCCTAAAATCATTATTGGGCATTCTATACCGCAGCGCCTAAGTTCCACCGCTTCACTTATTACAGCTACGGCTAACCTATTAGCGCCATTTTGTAGGAGCACTGGAGCTACATCTATAGCACCATGTCCATAGGCGTCTGCCTTTACAACAGCTATGATATTTTCACTCTTAGCTACCCTTCGAATTTCCCTCATGTTATAAGCTAGTTTATCTAAATCAACCTCTGCCCATACAGGCCTTAAATGTCTAAACATGCCTTTCACCTCATCTGTTATTAAAATTTTTTTCATATGCTTATGTTTTTACTCGCACTACGGTATTAAAAACTCAGATGGTTCAATTTTTACATTAGAAAGGAAATTAGTATATGTTATGTTAATTTTTTCTTTACCCTTAATATCATAAATAATCAGCCTTTCTGGTAACATGCTTTTACAATTAACATACAGTAATGCATTATTAATATTTTTATTGCCACCAGGTATAAATAAATTAATTACTGAATATTCGATATCATTAATTTTTTTCACCTCATATTTTATTTCCTCATTAGTATATAATAATCCTATGTATTCCCCGATAAAACAAAGTTTAAGAACTTCATCAAAATCCTTGCTCTGTACATACTTTGTTCCATTGTTTTTATCACTAATATAAATATTATCATCTGTTTTAAAAATAAATACTCTGCTATTGTTTAGCTCTAGTTTGTATCCACCTCCTCTCAAATAGGATTGTCTTGCCTTGTAATTAATGGTCTGTTTATCATTCTTTATATCCATACTCATTTCTGTAGTATAACTTTCCATATTTTTTAAAAAGGTTAAAATATCATTAGTATTCTTTGGTTTTTTATTACAAGCTGTTAATATTGTGGAACTCAAAACAAGTAAAAATATTAAAAATAATAGTAGTTTATTTTTCATTGTTATCCTCCTAGCATTTCTCTAGAGTAGATAGAATTACCCCCTATTATCTACCATAACAAATCACTCTACTACTAATACTATTACTCAAACTTTCATACTATTACTAAAATAACTAATGAGAATAAATCATTATCCCTGACTATTTTTACACTTCCTGAATTTCTTTTTCAACTTCCCATATAGCATAAGCCACTGCACTGTCTTGCCCATGAGATATGCTAAGATGAATATTGTACTGCCCCTCTTTTTTAGCTATTAATTTTGCTTTACCTTTTAAAATTACTATAGGTTTTCCAAGGGTTGTCCTGTCAATTTCAATATCTTTAAAATCAAACCCCCTAAATCCTGTACCTAAAGCTTTCGCTACTGCTTCTTTTGCAGCAAATCTTCCAGCCACATATTCCGGCCTCAAATTTCTACTTTTAAGATATTCTAATTCAGTTGTTGTGAAAATTTTTTCTAAAAACCTACTGTTAGCATCAATAGCATTTTTTATTCGTCCTATTTCAACAATATCAGTACCTACGCCCATAATCAAAACTATCACTTCCAATCTTTAAACTATACTCATAATTTTTATATTTAATTAACAACGGATTTTAACTTTACTATTACTAATAATGTTACCACAATAATATAATAAAATTATAATTATTTATAGTATTTTCATAAAATATTTTAATGATTTTTATGAATAATAATAAAGTTTTTATTATATGTACCTTCTATTGTCAAAATATATTTTTCTTTATATAACAAAAAGAGGATAAGTCTCCTCATAAAAAGGAGAAGTTTCCTCCAAAAGAGGAGTAGCCTCCTCACTATGTTAGTCTAATTCAAAATATTAACTCAACCAATATTTTAACATGTACCAATGTTTTTTAACATCTCATCAAAGTCGCTAATATACTCATCAATATATTCACCCAATATATCAATCATGTGGATAGGTGATACTGTATTTTCATATAGCATTTTTATAAGATTTTTAACTTTATGTCTTTGAGGACTTATGTTTTCTACACAGTCTCTCTCAATAAATACCACTGTCTCATCAACGATGTCTTGTCTTTCGATTTCAATACCATAAGTTTGCATTATAGTAGGTTCATTATCCAATGAAACAGAAATCTGACTTTTTACCAATCTATAAAAATAATTATGCTTTACATCAACCTCTGTCACTTTTTTAGATAAATTTTCTAATACTACCATTTTCGTCCCCCCTGTTAATCTTATTAAAAATATAGTAACATTAGTTTTTAGAAAAATGTGTCACTTCGTGAAATCCATTCAAATGTATTATCTCTTAAAACTGACAACTTCAACCCTTCACACCCATAATTTTATTCTTAACAAAGTATCCACATGTATACCACTAATTATGTACTAGGTTATTATGTCGAATTAATGATAAATATATACAAAAGTTTTTTTATAAAAAGTTAATTTTTTTTTGAAAAACAGTAGCTATTCTCTGTTTACCTATCCATATTATGAAATATATAATTATTATGTAAATATTTAGCATATTAAATATTAATTGCGCTAAATATTTTGTTTGTTTTTTAATTCAATAATGTTATTTGTAAATTTTTACCTTTATTTCTTTCAACATTTTATGCCTATCAACGCCAATGTATTTGCATAAATCTTCCAAAATTAATAATACTGCTATAATCATAGTACAATCATCCTTGTGATAATCCTCTAGAGCATATCGATTTTTATACACAATGGTATTATCTTTTTTGCAACTTATAGTTTTATATAACTCCTTTAACGTATTGTATAATATGGAGTACGAAATTAAAATAAAATCTCCTTTTGCTTTCTCACTACCATTAACTACCTCTCTAATAATTTTATTTAAGGAAGTATTTTTGTAATACTCCAGCATTTTCAACCCATAATTTTCTTGGATAAACTTCCCAACTATCTCAGCATCTATCAAAGTTATTTGACCATCAGTATTAAAAAAAATACTAGCATCTAAAAGCCCATTTTTTTGGTCACTAATTTCTGATAACATTTGCTTCATTCTATAGTTGAAAAAGCTTGTAAACTCGCCTTTTGTAATGAAATACTGGAGTTCCTTAGTAGCCACAACATACACGAGCTCTGAAAAATTTTTATAAGCCTTATTTAAATAACTTTTATTATTGTAATCCATGTCACTCATAAACCTATCGCTCCCACTGTAATAAATTAGTTGTGAATTCTAATTCCACCTTTTTAGTGTGGCTAATTTAATTTAAACTATACTAAGTCACATGAAAATAAATAGCTTCAAAGTTGCTTTTCTATGTTTATAAAGAATCTTTTCCTATTGCTTATATTACTTATTTCCCAAATGTTACTAATTATTATTGCTAAAAACGGTGTTTTATAGTATTACATTTGAAAATATTGGTAATACATTTATAATTAAGCTACAATAATAGTGAGCACTTGTATTTTATGGTGGTACTAACCAAAATTTTTCAGAGAATCCTTTGAAGGAAGTCCTAATAAGTTAAAAGTGAGGTGTAATATGAAAAATACAAAAACATGTTCCAAGTGTAATCATACCTTGAAATTAAAGTTATTTATAATTGTCAGTTTTCTAACACTCATATTTACAGCTGGTTGTAACAACACAGAAAGCCTCAATACAAAAGACCTCCAACCGGGTACGTCAAATAAATTAACCCTTAATATAGTAAAAGATTTATCAAAAAAAAGAGACAAGTTGTCCTGGGAAGATTTCCAAACTTATGATAGCAAAGAACTTGGAAGTGGCTTATACATTAAGTTGTATCCCATAGATGATAAGTATGAACTACTAATAGGTGGAGGGAGTCTCAAAAAAAGCCCTATGTATATAACTTTGGTCAATAAAGCTAGTAAAAAATCTATAGATATTCGACACGATGATATAGCTGAATTAATAAACAACATGCCTTAGTGGTAGGATACTACGCTGAACTATATTTCAGAATCAGGTATTTTTCTTAGATTTTGCTATAACGAAAAGTATATATTGCTGGAATGCTTTCACTTCGCTAAGTAATTCTAATGCATTCTGCGCAATATATACTTTTGTTAGCAAAATCTAAGAAAAACCTATATGAGCTCAGGAAACATGCCCTATGAATTCTTGAAATACCACCTAAGATAAACGCTAAACATATATCAGGTGTGAAATTTCTCCGCAGTGACTTGCAATAAGAAGCGAAAGGGCTATTGAAATTTCATTTAGAAATTCTTGTTTTGCGAATGTAAAATTCTCGTAAGCCTGCCAGGACGCATAACAATTAATAATTGTTATGTCCCCCAGAGAACTACCCAGAGGTGGCTAGCGAACCCGAGCCATGACGGCGAGTGTGAGAGTTAGAGAATTTTATATTCGCAAAACATTAGAATTTCTTAATGAAATTTCTAGACCAGAGCTCTTTTGCAAGGCACGCAAGAGAAATTACATACCTTTTTTAAATCTGCCCTATGAAAAAATCTCTCACCCATTAGGTAAGAGATCGTAAATTAAATCATATTCAAAAAAGCTGGGAAAGCTATAGCTAACCCTGTAATAATAAGTCCACATAAAAAGGATCCTACAACTGCACACATAACAGATCTTTTAAAATCCAACTTTAAAAAAGCAGCTATTGCAGTCCCTGTCCAAACTCCTGTAGTAGGAAGCGGTATTGCAATAAATGTTATAAGCGCAATTTCTTCAAACTTTTCAAATTTGGATTTATTCTTATTTATCTTTCTATCAATTAAATTATAGAAGCCACTAAAAAACTTATATTTTCCTAACCAATCAAATATTTTATTGAAAAATATCAATACAAAAGGAACCGGAAGCAAACTTCCAATAAAACTTATTGTGAATACTACTATTGGATTAATATGATACACATTTATTCCAAGGGGTATAGCCCCTTTCATCTCAATAAGAGGCACTGCGGACATTAATAATATTTGTAAATATTCCATAAAAAATTCTCCTTATTTTTAAATTTTATCTTAATGTATCTTCAAATAAATAGACTAGTCATATACTAGTCTATTTATTTGATGCATAATTTATTATTAACACTACTATTATAAGTATTATGACTTCATATTTTCAAGTGATATTCTAAATAAAAGAATATTTAACTGTATATTCACAATACTATATATCAATTACATGGTGTTGTCTAGGCTCACCAATAAAAAACACTGCTAGTGCCCCTGGTCCACTAAACCTTCCCACTACTGGTCCAATATAATGAATAAGAACTTCTTTAACACTAACCTTTTCTAGTATTTCCTCTTTAAGTCTTACAGCTTCCTCATAACAATCTGCATGACAGATAGCTATAGTTTGAGATTCAGGATTTTTAATCTTTTCCTTCACTATCTCTGCAAGCTTCGTTATGGATTTTTTACGGCCGCGAACCTTAAGCACTGGCATTACTCGCCCCTCGTGGTTAAGAGTAAGTATAGGCTTTAAATGCAAAACTAGCCCTAAGGTAGCCGCCATATTAGATATTCTCCCGCCTCTTTTTAAGAAATTTAAATCCTGCACAGTAATATATGTATTTAAATTTTGTATATCTTTTTGAATTTCGCACACAATCTTTTCTGCGCTACAACCTGCATTCTTCATTTCCACAGCTTTTCTAACCATAAGCCCTTGTCCAAGTGATGCTGTTAACACATCAATAATATATATTATAGCACTTGGAAACTCTTCCAATATTAGCGCTATTATAAGTCCCGCTAAGACCTGAAGAAACTCCAACATAAATTATATCCTGGCCACGCTTAGCTACTGGTTTAAACATATTATAGAAGCTTTCAGAATTTGCTTGAGATGTATTAGGCAATGCTCCCGCTCTAAGGTCATCAAAAAACTCTTTTTGAGTTAAACTCTGACCTAAATCATCTAAGTACTCTTTATCATTATAACTAAATGGTAACATAGCAAAGGGTATGTTATTACCATAGATATATTCCTTTGGTAAATCACAGCAAGAATCTGTCATAATAACAAAATCTCTCATTTGTATTCCTCCCACACTTATATATTCCTTGTATTTAGAAATATTTTAACACATAATCCTCTAAAAACTATAGCATAAAAAGTGTTCACTGTAAAAGGAAATTGTATTTACAGAATAATTTGTTATTGCTTTATAAATACGCCTATATTATAATGTGAAACAAATAACTATTATTTTAGAATAGTAATTAAAGGAGTGTTTACTATGAAGGCATTAGAAGTAAAAAAAGATATTTACTGGGTAGGTGCATTAGACCCCAATCTTAAAATCTTTGATATAGTTATGTACACGCCTTTTGGTTCTACTTATAACTCTTTTGTAGTTAAAGGTAGCGAAAAAACTGCTGTATTTGAAACAGTAAAAATAAAATTTTTTGATGAGTATATTGAAAGGCTAACCTCTTTAGACATTAATATAGAGAACATTGATTATATAGTAGTAAACCATACAGAGCCAGACCATGCAGGTTCAGTTGCTAAACTTTTAGAAATTTCTAAAAATGCAAAAGTTGTGGGTTCAGCTGCAGCTATTAAATTTCTTAAACAGATTGCAAATAGAGATTTTGAATACATAACTGTAAAAGATGGCGATAGTATAAATCTTGGAAATAAAACCTTATCCTTTATTTCAGCGCCTTTTCTTCACTGGCCTGATTCAATGTTTACTTACGTTGTGGAGGATAAGCTTCTTATCACTTGTGATTCCTTTGGCTGTCATTACTGTAATCCTGAAATGTATAATGATTTAAACCAAAGCCAGGAAAATTATAGTGAAGCCTTAAAATACTACTTCGATGGTATTATGTCGCCCTTTAAACCTTATGTGTTAAAAGCTATAGATAAAATCAAAGACCTTCCAATTGATATGATATGTCCAGGACATGGCCCTATTTTGAGAGAAGACCCTTTGAGTATAGTAAATAAGTATAAAGAGTGGAGCCTTCCTCAAGATGCTTCTGAGGAGCCACAAATCACCATATGCTACGTATCAGCTTATGGCTATACTGAAGCTGTGGCAAAAAAAATAGAACAAGGTATAAACACATATTGTAATTTCAAAGTTAACATGTATGATGTTATCTATAGCGATATGAACGATATTTTAAACAGTATAGATAAATCTAAGGGAATAATATTTGGTTCTCCTACAATAAATGGAGACGCATTAAAACCGATATGGGATATTCTAATAAATCTAAACCCTATAGTTCATGGTGGAAAAGTAGCTTCTGCATTTGGTTCCTATGGTTGGAGTGGAGAAGCCGTTCCAAATATAGAGGCTAGATTAAAACAAATTAAGCTAGATTTATATCCTTCTATGAAATATAATTTTAACCCAACAGAAGGGGATTTAAAATTTGCCTACAAATTCGGAGAAAGTTTTGCAGAAAAAATTGCTGAAAAAATTAAAATAAAAAGTTGCCCAGTTAAACCTACCACAGAAAAAAGATGGAAATGTGTAGTTTGTGGAGAAGAATTTGATGGACCAAAACCACCTGATATATGCCCTGCTTGTGGAGCAAGCGCTGATCAATTTATTCAAGTATCACAGGATATAATAACTTTTACTTCCGAGAAAAAAGAAAAATTCTTAATAATTGGTAACGGTGCTGCTGGATATTATGCTGCGGATGCCATAAGAAAAAGAAATAAACAATGTGAAATTGAAATAATCTCAGATGAACCATACTTAACCTATTACAGACCTTCCATCTCTGATGGTATAAGTGAAGACCTGAAAGAAGATACTTTTTATCTGTCTCCAAAACAGTGGTATGAGGATAATAACATAACCCTTACCTTAGGAGTACAGGTTCAAAGCCTAAAACCGGAAGAAAAGAAAATATTACTTAAAGATGGTAGCGATGTGAGTTATGATAAACTAATTCTAGCAAATGGAAGTCAAAACCATATTATTCCTGTTGAGGGAGTAGATAAAGCAGGAGTATTCACATTAAGAAATCTAAAGGATTTACAAGCAATTAAGAATAAAATGAGCACCGCAAAAAACGTTGTAATTGTAGGTGGTGGTCTCTTAGGTCTAGAAGCAGCCTATGAAATAAGCAAGGCTGGTCTAGATGTTTGTGTGGTGGAAGTCAGCAATTCCCTACTTACAAAGCAATTAGATAGTGAAAGTAGCCTTATACTTAAGACTGCAGTTGAAAAACAAAATATAGGAATTATACTTGGAGATTGTGTAACCTCTATAGTAGGTCAAAAATCAGTATCCTCTGTTAAACTCAAAAGTGGAAAAACACTAGAGGCAGACTTAGTACTATTTTCAACAGGTATTGCACCAAATAAAAATATAGCTCAAAAAACTAATATAATAACTAACAGAGGCATACTAATAAACGAAAAAATGGAAACTAATATTAAAGACATATATGCCTGTGGAGATATTGCAGAATTTAGAGGCAGAGTATATGGTAATTGGCCAGCTTCTGTTGAAATGGGTAAGGCTGCAGGTATGAATGCAGTAGGAGAAAGTGTAGACTTATCAATATCCCTAAGTGCTATATCCTTTAATGCCATGGGACTCGAACTTTTATCTGTAGGAGAAATATCCAAAGAAGGCTCCAAAGCTATTAGCATAAAAGATGATGAAAACAAAATATATAAAAAATTATTCTTCAATGAAGACATCCTAACCGGTGGCATTCTAATAGGAGACAATAAATCGTCTGCTAACCTAATAAGTGCTATCCAAGAATCAAAATCACTAAAAGAAGTGCTAGACATGCTTTAAGTGCCTGGCGCCCGGCGCCTGGTGCCACCCACGTGGCAAGTGGCAAGTTTGATGTTTTAGTTTTAGGAATCCACTTAATAAAGAGCACATAAGACTTAAATGTCTTATGTGCTCTTTGTTTTTTTGTAAACTAAATCATGAAAGTGAATAGTTTTATCCAATCGATCTTTTAATCCAAAAAAATTAATATCAGAAATTTATTGTTTTCTAGAAATAGCCCTAGTACCATCTTTACCAACAATTAAGACCCTAGTAACTACATTAATGAATAAAGAGGTATCAATTACTCCACAAATGTTTTTTAAATTATTTTCAAGTTTATAAATATCTTTAACATTTTCAAAAAATACATCCATTAACAAGTTTCCATTATCACTTATTATAAATCCATCTTTTGCAGAACTATTTCTAACAGTTGGCTTTCCTCCTAATTCCTTAACTACTTTTTCAACATATTTTAATGAGTCTTGCAGAATTTCAAGTACAACAGGATGTTTAAATGTTAATGTCTTTACAAGTTTAGTATCATCTACAAGAAGTATATAGTCCTTAGCCATACTAGCAATTAACTTTTCCTTAGTATGTATTCCTCCACCACTTTTTAATGCATTTAGATTTTCATCAACTTCGTCACATCCATCAAAGGCCACAGCTACCTCATCTACAGAACAAGTATGCAGAACCTCTAGACCATTTTTTATGCACAACATTTTTGTTTTGACAGAGGGAGTAACCACCTTAACTTTAAGATCTTTATCTTCTTTTATATAATCTATTAAGTAGGATATAGTGCTTCCTCCACCAAGACCTATTATTGTGTTGCTTTTTACATATTTTAGAGCTTCTTTAGCACAGTTTTTCTTTAAATCGTCATTAGTCAATTTCATTTTCCTCCCTTATGTATCTTATATTTTGTGATGAAAACTTCCGCTTTGATTTTTATTTTACAAGTAACCCACAATGTTAAATAGAATTATTTGATCTCCTCCATTACTTAGTACTGATACAAAAATCAGATTTCACTTTTAATTATTGTATCAGTCAAGATATTACAATTAAGGACCTGAACATATTTATAATAGCTATTCTGATTTTTTTACTAAATAATAATAGTAATACGAAATTATTTTTCTGTCAACTTATCATTATGAAATTTAATTTTACAATTATAATGTCTAATTCCACTGAAATATAATTTCTTAATAATAACATTGACAAAATTAAACCATCACACTATAGTGAGTGTATAAAGAAAAACTAAATCATGTATTATGATAAGAAATAATATTTTACTCAATATTTCAAAGGAGATAAACATATGAGTGATAAGAAAACAGTATTAGACGTGATTTTCTCAGGATACAATAATTTTTTTGAAGCAGAAAAGAAAATTGCAAATTATATTATGAACAACCAAGAAGAAGTTATTGAAATGACAATTGCAGAGTTATCAGTAGCAAGTGGTGCCAGCGAAGCAACCATTTCAAGATTTTGTAAAAAGTGCAATATGAAAGGTTTTCATCATTTAAAAATAAGTATTGCAAAAGAGATTGTTGAATCAAAGGAGGGTGCTATACCAGTATCCAATGATATTGACGAACATAATATTAGCCAGTCTTTGCAGAATATCTTAGCTAATAAGATTGAAGAACTTAGACAGACGATTTCTATGATAAATGAGAAAAAATTCAAAGAAATATTAGACTTACTCAAAAATGCAAAATCCGTTCAATTCGTAGCAGTTGGTAATACTATTCCAGTTGCTCTAGATGGAACTTTTAAGTTTAACCAAATTGGAATTTTGGCAGTATCAAATACTATCTGGGAAACTCAATTAGCATATACTTATAATTTAACAAAAAATGATATTGTAATTGTAATATCTAACTCAGGAGCTTCTAAAAGGCTAATGACAATAATTGAGGTAGCTAATCAGCAGGGAGCAACTACCATCGCTATTACTAATAATGATTTGTCACCAATTGCCAAGGCTAGCGACTATCATATTACAACAGCAACAAGAGAGAAATTATTTATGGATGAATATTGTTTTTCTAGAGTATCTGCTTCTATGGTTATTGAAATCTTGTATTTATTCTTAACAGTAGGTAAAGATCACGTATATCAAAACATCAGTAGATACGAACTGTCTACTGCTGATGATAAATTATAGAAAGAAGGAAATAAAATGAAAAAATATAATTGGGCTATTTTAGGAACAGGTAATATTGGCAGAGAAATGGCAACTGCATTAAATAAAGTGAATGGCGAGATCTATGCAGTATGTAACCCTACCCTAGAAAAATCAAAGGCATTTGCAGATGAATTTCATATAGCAAATATTTATAATGACTATGACGAGATGATTAGAGATCCAAAAATTGATATAGTATATATTGCAACACCACATAATTTACATTATGAATACATATTAAAATCAGTAAAAAACGGGAAACATGTTTTTTGCGAAAAAGCTATTACGGTAAATGCAAAACAATTAGATGAAGTGGTTGCTCTTGCTAAAGAAAAAAACTTAGTTATCGTAGAAGGCATGACCATGTTCCATATGCCCTTGTATAAAAAATTAAGAGAAATTGTAAAATCAGGTGCTATCGGCAAAGTAAAAATGATACAGGTTAATTTCGGAAGCTGTAAAGAGTATGATGTAAACAATCGCTTTTTTAGTAAGGAATTAGCAGGTGGAGCCTTATTAGATATTGGTGTTTACGCAACCTCATTTGCAAGATACTTCATGGAGAGCAAACCAAATGTAATTCTTACTACAGCGAAGTATTTTGAAACTGGAGTTGATGAACAATCTGGTATCATTATGAAGAATGATTGTGATCAAATGGCAGTTATGGCTTTAACTATGAGAGCTAAACAACCAAAGCGTGGTGTAGTCGCAGGTGAATTAGGATATATCGAAGTAAACAATTATCCAAGGGCTGATAAAGCTATCATTTTTTACTCAGAAGATGGAAGAACAGAAGAACTTAATTTAGGAGAAACAGCAAAAGCTATGAACTATGAAGTAGAAGATATTCAAGAATATATTACGAATAATACCGGTGATGATCAACTTCAGTTAACAGTTGACGTTACTCACTTATTAAGTGAAATAAGAAATCAATGGGGCTTCGTATATCCTTTCGAATAAAATTCTATTCATTTTATAGTCATGCAACTATTCATCATAATTTTACAGTTATGGTATTAAAAATGCCTGTTTTTGATGTATAAGTAGCTTCTGAAGAATAAATTGATAGGAGAAAGTGAAGTGTATAAATGTTGTATTAAAATTGCGGTTTTATTTAATAAGCCTCATGAAAGAACTATTAATAATGCAAGTATGAACTTTCTCCGAAGTGACTTGCAATAAGAAGCGCAGAAACTATTGAAATTCCATTTAGAAATTCTTCTTTTGCAAATATAAAATTCTCGTGAGCCTGTCAGGAAGACAGGCTAGCGAACCTGAGCCAGGACGGCGAATGTGAGCGCCAGAGAATTTTATATAATCAAAAGATTAGAATTTCTTAATGGAATTTCAAGTTTCAAGCTCTGATTGCAAGGCACGTATGAGAAATTTTAAATACTACTATTCACTGGTGAATTATGTTTATAATAATGGTCATACTCAGTTTTTCCAATTTTAGCCTTGGTCAAGATACTTCCTAAAACATTTGCTCCCACCTTATCTAATAAACTTTTAGCCTCTAAAAGTTTTCTTTTATCAACTTGTCCACTAGCAACCACTAGCAATGTCCCATCACATTTGCCTGCAAGAATTTGCGCGTCCGTTACTATGCCTATGGGTGGAGTATCTAAAATAATATAATCATAAACTTCCCTAAATCTATCTAAATAAAATTCCATACGTTTAGAATTCAAAAGTTCAGAGGGATTCGGTGGTATAATTCCACAGGGAATAAAATCCACCCCCAACAAACTGCATTTATTTAAAACTTCAGCTACATCTATTTGACCTGCTAAAAGACTAGTTAAGCCTTTATCACTAGGAATGTTATACATTTTATGTAAAGTAGGTTTTCTTAAGTCACAATCTATAATTAGAACTTTTTTCCCACACTCTGCGAAGGTATTGGCTAAATTAAATACTGTGGTACTTTTCCCTTCATTTGGACAACTAGAGGTTACAACCAATGTCTTTATTTCAGTATTAGCCTGACAAAACTGAATATTAGTTCTCAGTGTTTTATAGGCTTCATTTGGTATCATTATTTCATAGTTCAGATTTTCCTTTTTAGAATTTTTTCTTTTGGGCTTTTCTTCTTTATGCCTATGGAATATTTTCATTTTCAACTCCCCCTTTATTTACTGTATTGCTATAGTATAGATGTCAGTATGTGAAAATATACCTTTTATATATTTTTATGCAACATCTTTATATCACAAAAGGTGATAATTTATAGCAATCTAGCAATGGTGGGTTCGCTACTAGTTCATTTCTACTTAAGCGACCATATTTCAGTAGAAAATCATTACACATTCCAGATTAATATGATTATAGTCCATCTTTTGTAAAATTTCACCAATTACTCTTCGACTGTATTTTTGTTTAAAAACAAATCATAAATTTTTTAGTCTGAATTATGTTTATAAAAGGTAATTATGAAACCTCAACTTACTTATTTGAAATAAAATAAAAAAACTATTGAAATTCCATTTAGAATTTCAATAGTTTTTTGTTTAGAATTTATTTGCAATACATTAAGAGAATCTTGGAAGTTAGGTATTTTTTCTTAGATTTTGCTAACAAAAGTATATATTGCGCAGAATGCATTTAAACAAGCCTTAGTAATTCTTAACTAATTTTAGTGGAAGATACGTTAAGAAAAGTGTATGTTTGAGCGTTAGCAAGTTTACACTTTTTAGTATCTTTCAGTAAAATTAGTTTAGAATTACTTGGCGAAGTGAAAGCATTCCAGCAATAGATACTTTTCGTTATAGCATAATCTAAGAAAAACCTTCTTAATCTAATTTATTAGCGCCTTATCTATCCCCTCTGACAAGGCTTTAGATAGTTTATTTTGGTAACTCACAGTTGCGAGCAGTTTATCCTCGTAATCATTAGATTGAAAACCCATTTCTACTAAAATAACAGGAACTACCGACCAATTAAAACCAGTAAGGTCATTTCTTTCCACAACTCCTCTATTTGTCATGCCAACGCTTCCAATTAAATTATTAAGAACTATCGTTCCATATCTTTTACTTGTTTTATATATAGCATTTGTATTTTTAGTATCTGCCGGTACCAACATAGAGGCACCTTTAACTGACGAATTATTATTTGAATCCGCATGAATTCTTATAACTAAATCTGCCTTAGCGGTATTTCCAACCTTTGCTCTTGCAATATTCCCTAACATTAGTTTATTTTGTGTTTTAGTCATTATTACAGTATATCCTTTTTTTTCTAACAAACTCTTTAACCTAACTGCTACTGCCATATTAACAACATACTCAGGAGTTTTTGTCTTAATACCCTGAGCCCCACCGGACTCCTTAATTTTCATTATATTGGAGCCTGGTGCTTGCTGCTCTTTTGCTAAGCTATTAGCACTTGCATGCCCTGGATCTATAACAATAACCATATCAGAACGTTTTTTCAGTACTGGCTTTTGTGCTACCATAGCTTTTTTTTCTTCTTTCACTTTTAGCACTGCTGGTTTTTTAGTAATATTTATATTTTCGACCTTAATTTTAATAGCTTGTACAGACTCTCCCTTTACTATGTCCATATGAATTGCACCATATATTATTCCACCTATAATAAATATACAAATAGAAACCAATAAATTTTTCTTGATTTTCGACATCTTATGCCTCCTAAAAACCATTTTTTTGTAAAATAATACCCATGCCCATTTTACTATTCCTTTATAGGAATGTACATACTTATTTCAAGTTAATATACTATCCACTAATTCATAATATGATAAATTTCTGCTAAAGATTTAAGTGAATAATATTATTATTATGGTATTATTATTAATGTGCACTTGTAGATAAGTGTGTAGTAACAGTTATAGTTTTCCATGGGAGGATATATAAATGAATGTAAAAATAAGAGAAGCAATTATAAATGATTATAAAGATTTATGTGAGCTTTATGTAGAACTTGATGAACACCATAGACTAAATCATCCTGAACTTTTTATAAAACCTGATGACAGTCCAAGAGCAGAAGAGTATATATCAGAAATCATCGATGATGACAATAAGATTCTGTTTATTGCAGAATTGGAATCTAAAATTATTGGCTTTGCAGAATGTTACATATTAAAGTCATCAAGTTTTCCTGTTATTAAAAAACGGGAATGGATACAGTTGGATAATATTGCAGTAAAGAGAGATTATAAAAATCATAAGATAGGTTCTTTGCTTTTAGAAAAGGTAATTGAATGGGCAAAATTCAAAGAAATTAATAGAATCGAATTAAAAGTTTATTCTTTTAATAAAAATGCTATAGAATTTTACTCTAAAAAAGGTTTTAAAGATTTGAGCAAGACAATGTATTTAGACATATAACCTTTGTTGTATATTCTTCTCATAAAGCTATTAATAAACAAGTTGATGTCAATTGTAAAAAAATGAATATATCAATTCCATGCATTTCATAGTATTTTAATAAGCTGAAAGACCAAACTAGAAAAGAAGATATGTAAAAGGAGGTCTTTACATGCCAAGAAATAAAAACAAATATATAAATGAGGACCGCGATAAAATAGAAAAAGCTAATAGAATAGAGGAGCTTGAAAACCTAGTAGAAAGTCATACTAGAACGGAGCGACATCTTGAAGAGCACTCTGATATTTCTTCACCTGAAAAGATCAGTGAGGCAAGAGAAAAACAAGCGGAAAGAGAAGATAACATTGAAATTTTAAAAAATAAAATTGTGAGTGGACAACAAACAAACTCCAATGAATCGGAAGGCCTAGAAAAAAACTATACCTTTGCTAACGGATACATGGATCATAACAAAGAGAATATGGATCTAGAGGCCTTAGAGAATATGAAACAAAAGCAGCAAAACCGAAGGGACCGAATGAATGGATTTTCTTAAAAAAGTAGGCAAAGTTTTAAAGATTTTGCCTACTTTTTCTTTGTAATATTTTATTTTTCTTTCCTTGTTGCTTAACCTCAATAGACGACGCAACCTCTAGTTCTGATTTAAATGGATGTTTAGAAATGATTTTCGTTTTAATAATCTTCATATACTCTTGATTCATAATAAATCTGTCACTATTGTCTCTCTCAACAATAAAGGTACGTGGATAATATATTTCTCTTTTCTCATCCTTCTCTATACCTAAATGTATTCTTCGCTCATAATGAGTATCATATAGTATAAATTCGCAGGTCACCTTAGAATTTCCTGTAATATTATTAAATCTTATAATTTCACAGTGCCGCAGTAATTGATAAAGTAATGAAAAGCAAAGAATTTTGTCCTTATCTCTAGAAAATTTTCTTTCATCAATACTTCTTAGTTTTTTTATGGTAATATTCCCATTAAAAATACCCATATAACCATTTTCACCACTATAGAATTTTTTTAACTTAAAGGGCACAATATGCTGGAAACCCATCAGATGGCATAGATTAACATCTAAGAATTCCAACTTGATTATATTTTTATTTTCCAGTTGAAACTCATATATATTAGGACAAATATGTATATCATAAAACTCCTGCAAAAGCTTCAAAGAAATTTCAGAAATCTTGGGTAACCTAGTTAAATTTATCAGCTCGTCCGTAGTTAGCATAACCCCTCCATAAAAAACATCACATTTCAAACCTATCTGTGACATAAAAGTTTCATAATACCCTATGATACTAATAAAGTCTTAACTAATAAAAGTTAAGACTCCTAAAAAAACATAAATTCTTATAAAATGAACAGCATATTAGTATTTTATGCCCTAATCGGCTAAGCTCCTAGTATATTTATTGTCTCCTAGGCGAGAGTGCGGGGCTGTTCGCTTATTCCCTCACAAGACTCTAATATTTTCATGTCTATACATATATTATACTCCTGACAAACAAAGAGCACAACATCATTCTACAAATATTTATGTATTTTTTCTTAGATTATGCTAACAAAAGTATATATTGCGCAAAATGCATTTGAATAAGCCTGCCAGGTCGCATAAAGATTAATAATAATACCCAGCTGGTGCTTAAAACAGTAGCTAAATAGTAAGCATGAAATTTCACCAGAGTGACTTGCAATAAGAAGCGCAGAAACTATTGAAATCCCATTTAGAAATTCTTATTTTGCGATTATAAAATTCTCGTGAGCCTGACAGGAAGTCAGGCTAGCGAACCTGAGCCAGGACGGCGAATGTGAGCGTCAGAGTATTTTATATAAGCGAAATATTAGAATTTCTTAATGGGATTTCCAGTTTCAAGCACTTATTGCAAGGCACGCGGAGAATTTTTTCACTTTATTTTCCCCAGCGCCTCATCAATAAGCCCTATCACATATTCTTTATCTTTTTCATTATTTTCAAAATCTAATCCATCCACATTTATCTTTAAAATTGGAGATATATTGTATTGCTCAAAATAAGCTCTATAATTAGAATTTAGCTTTTCCCAATACTCACGTTCCACAATTTTCTCATACTCTCTACCTCTTCTATTTATCTTATCCATAGCTGCCTCTACAGAGGTTTCTAGATATACAAGCAACTTTGGTGCCTTGCAATGTTCAATCATATTTTCAAATAACTCAGAATATAAATCAAACTCTTCGTCACACATTTCACCTGCATCATTTAACATTTTCGCAAAAATTACATCTCCATAAATACTTCTGTCCATCACAGCATTTTTTACTTTTGAAGCTTCTTTTATATGTTTAAATCTTTTATTAAGAAAAAATATTTGTAACGAAAAACTATATCTCTCCCTATCATAATAAAATTTTTCTAATATAGGATTATCCACCACGGGCTCTTCAAAACTCACATACCCTTTTTCTGACATTATATTCATAAGGGTGGTTTTTCCCACGCCAACTACTCCATCGATAACTATCATGTCCCAGTGACCTCCTCTGTTAATCTTACTTAATGATTTCTCATAATAACCCATAATCTTATACTCCTCTTATATACTTTTTAGGTATAAAATCTAGAACATCTTGAAGCTCTTGTATTCCTTTGTATTATATCAGAATTCAAAAACAGTTTACAGATTTTTTTAGCGACATTTCAGAAGTAAAATCACCCACTTATAATTTAACAACATTGTAAGTATTTACAAATAAAAAAAAGCTAGTAATTGGACTATTTACTAGCTTTTCCATATTTGTTTTTAGAGGGAATTATTTTTTCTATAATAATTTTGTCTTTAACTGGGGGAGATAAAGATAATTAATACTAAATGTATTAACAGTTTCTATATTTTTATTATATACTAATAAAATTTAGTTGTCAACAATTATTGTTAATTAATATTTATTATACTGCGAAAGCTTCTTCACCATCATTCAAAATAAACTTATCAATAATATATGCAACTCCATCTTCCTCATTAGTTTTAGTAATAAAATTCGCAATTTTTTTAACTTCTGGGAAAGCATTCCCCATTGCAACTCCCAGTCCAGCATATTTAATCATATGAATATCATTGCCTGCATCACCTATGCATATAACCTCTTCTTGTTTAATATTAAGTTTTTTTGCCAGTGTTGCTACTCCTGCACCCTTGTTAACTGATTTATGAAGAAACTCCAAGTAGAAAGGTGCACTTCTTACTACAGTATACTTACTACTTACTTCATCTGGAATCTTTTGCATTATTTCCTCTATTAGTTCAGGCTTGTCTACAAACATAACCTTTACTATAGTAGTATCCTCAGTTACATCCTCCACAGCAATTACTTCATTAGCTATACCATTCATTTCTGCCTCATGTCTAGTGTATTCAGTATTTTTAGGAGAAATTACACTAGTCTCTGTTAATGCATGTATATTAACTTTTAGCTCTTTACTTAGCTTGTATAAATATTTATAATCTTGCAGAGTTAATGTTGTTTTAGATATTATTTCGCCACCTTGAACGCTTTGAACTAGAGCTCCGTTAAAAGCTACTGCATAATCATCCTCAGAAACTAAGTTAAGTTGTTCTAAATATTTTTTAAACCCAACTAAAGGTCTTCCTGATGCTAGTACAACTTTTACTCCATTTTCTCTCGCTTGTTGTATTGCTTCACAATTTGCTGGAGAAATTTCCTTTTCATCACTTAATAATGTTCCATCCATATCTATTGCTATTAATTTATACATTCTTAACCTCCGTATACCACTTTTCTTAAAAATCACTCTAATGTGATTAAATCTATCTAAAGTATATCATGAAATTTTGCAAGTAATGGATTTCACATTTTGTAAACTTTACATGAATTTTTAATTTCAAAATCATTTGCTTTGGATTTTGTAGAGCTGGACCTTGCTGGAGCCACTTCTAACCACCGCAAAAGAGTATCTTACATAGATATAAAATAGGTAACTCAGTTATTATTATTTAGCTATTATGAATTTCAATACATAATAATGTCAAGTTAGAAAAAAAATACTGACAAATTATCAAAATTAATGTAAAATCATAATAATAATATTAAACTAATAACTATAATATGTAGCATTTACTATTTCCTTAGGAGGAGACTAAATTATGATGCTAAAAAAAGAAAAACCATTAATTATTACCCTATCTATTATTATTTTAGTAGCATTATTATTTGTCGTTTTCACCTTAAATAAATTAACCACCACCAATACCTCCTCAAACATTAAATCACAAAGGGGAGTATTGGAGCTTTCAAATTGGGATTTTCATAAAGATGGCTATACTTCTCTTGGAGGACAATGGGAATTTTACTGGCAGCAATTATTGACACCAGAGGATTTTGCTATTACCTCAACCCCTCCCTCTTATATAGAAATGCCTATAGAGTGGAATAAATACAATGAAAATTACAGTTCTAATGGCTATGCTACATATAGTTTAACAATAAAATTAAATGATAAATATAAAGATACACTTTTAGGTATAAGTGTTCCTTCTATTTTTTCTGCATATAAATTATGGGTTAATGGAGAACTCTTTTCATCTAATGGAACTGTTGGTACAATCAGTTCTTCCGAACACGCCAGCACTATTCCCCTAACCAGTTATTTTATGAATAATAGCGACAAAATCCATATAGTACTTCAAGTTTCAAATCATAACTTTAGAGATGGGGGTATTAGGGATAACATTTACCTAGGAACACAATCTCAAATGGCCAATAAAAGAGAGGCATCCATTGTACTTGAAATTTTTTACTTCGGTGTATTGCTCATAATGGGCTTATATCACTTATGGTTATATGCATTTAGAATAGATGATATTCCTAAGCTGTATTTCGGTGCTCTTTGTATAACACTATCTTTAAGATCCTTACTTGTTGGTAACAAATACCTTTTCACCATGTACAATAACTTAGGTTATGGATTAGCTCTTAAACTAGAATACTTAACTTTTTATGCTGGAGTTTATTTTATGATAAATTATATTTATGTAGTTTTTAAAGATAATCATTTAGAAATAATTAGAAAAAGCTACAATTTTATTTGTTTTTTTGCCATAATTATTACTATGTTCATATCCCCACTACTATCTTCAAAGTTACTTATAATATTTCAAAAATTCACCCTATTAGTAATTTTACATGCTATTTTTATTATATTAAAATCATATCACAGTAGAAAACAAGGAAACTTAGTTGTTGCTATTGGTTGTTTAATTCCTATTTCAATTACAGCTATATCCATACTACGATATCAAGGTTTAACTAATATCACTGATTATTCGCTATCTGGGTTCTTCATTCTCATGCTTTTACATACTTTTATATTGGCAATAAATGAATCTAAATCTTACAGAAAAATAGAAAATTTATCTAAGGAAAAAGAACAGTATCTATTAGCAGAAAAGCTTACTAAAGTAACCTTTCTCTTAAATTCCACCTTGAATTTGCAAGATGTTTTAGATAAATTATTAGATAGCTTAAAAGAATTAGTACCTTATGACAGTGCATCATTTTTCATGAAAGAAAAAAATTATTTTAATATTATGGCAGCAAATGGTTTTAAAAATATGGATGAAGTATCCAAGATTTCTATTAACCAAGAAGATGATAAACTATTTAAAGAACTTAGTGTTACTAAGACTACATTATTAGTTACAAATGTTAAAAACGATCCTCGTTTTAGTAAATATATAGATGAAAGTACTATTGAAAGTTGGCTGGGCATACCTATACTCTTTAAAAACAAAATTGTTGGCATCCTAACATTAGATTCAACTGAAAAGAATATTTATACTCAATACCACTGTGACATAGCTTTATACTTTGCTTACCATGCAGGAATGGCTATAGAAAACGCTAAGCTACATGCTAAAACTCAGAAACTAGCTAGTATAGACCCTCTAACTAATTTGTACAACAGACGTAGTTTCTTTGAACTCTCAAATATAAGCTTTGATAAAGCCAAATTATTGTCACGAACCATTTCAGGCATTATGATGGATATTGACGACTTTAAGAAAATCAATGACCGCTTAGGTCACCATACCGGTGACTTAGTATTAATGCGTCTTTCTAAAATTTGCTCTGAAACTTTAAGTAAACATCATATTTTAGGCCGTTTCGGCGGTGAGGAATTTATAGTTTTATTACCTGACACCTCCTTTGAAGAGGCTGAAATAATTGGAGAAAAGTTAAGAAGTACAGTAGAAAATAACCCTATAATTATTAGGAAATCAGATTCAATACCCATCACCTTAAGCATTGGAGTTGTTTCCATAATTCCAACAATACAAGATTTGGAGTTTTTGTTCGTAGAAGCTGACAAAGCCATGTATCAAGCCAAATCTCTAGGTAAAAATCAAGTTGTATCCGTAAATTTGGGTTGAAGATAATAAAAGTGGTTGGAGTTCAGGCAGAGATTGGTATGAGAAATAAAAAAAACTAGATGTGGATTCACAATTACCTAGTATAAAGAGATTGTGTTCTTCAAATTGTAATCATGAAGGTGAAAGCATGTAGGAGTGTGAAAGATAGTATATAATAAGTTTTACAGACCCTTAGTTTATGTAATGAAAACATTCTGTAAGCAACCCAGGATGCACAACAATTAATAATTAATAATTAAAAGCATGGAATTTCTCGGAAGTGACTTGAAAAAGAGACGAGAAAACTATTGAAATTCCATTTAGAAATTCTTCTTTTACGAATATAAAATCCTCGTAAGCTTCCACAGGACGTGGAAGCTAGCGAAACCGAGGCAGGACGCCGAGTTTGAGTGCTAGAGGATTTTATATAAGCAAAAGATTAGAATTTCTTAATGGAATTTCTTGTTTCGAGTTCTTTTTCAAGGCATGTAAGAGAAATTTCATACTTTGTCTATTCTACTATTAAAGACTATCTATTTTTTTATGTTGACACCTCTTGCAAACCATAATTTTTTCATCATTACCCATAGTTATTTCATATAACAATTTTATTCTTTCAGTCTTGCACACAGGACAAGTTCCTCTTCCTCTTGATGGCAACTTCCACAAAGCTCTACCGCGAAATTCTTTTCCCATTCTAAATCCCCCTCTTTGTTTATTGTTCTCTAATCACTATTAATAGTATTAATAATTGTGGGGATTTATGATTATTTTTTACTCTTATATCTTATATAACGAATTTTATAGTAGGTTTTTGTGAATAACTAAGGTTGCCGAAAATATCTGAGTTGGTTGAAATCCCGCCAACCTAAATTACGTAAAACTTCAAAAAAAAAAATAATGAAACCCACCGAGTTGGCATATTAGTTGATATACCGATACTTAGTGGGTTTATTTATTATTCACCAGAAGTAATAAGGGTCATGATTTTTTCTATGGTATGGCAAACATCAATAAAGTCTATATATTTAGCATAGTCAAAATCCTTTTGGTATGATTCCCAGTGATTTCTCATCACACTGCTTTTTATGATTGTTTCTAAAATTTCTTCATATCGAGGTATAATATGCCCAGTTTTCCGTTTTTCGCCAGTGCTATATAATGCGTTTCTCAGAGTGACTATATCGATATTTTGCCACTGCAATTTATTCAGAATAAAGACATCATAGAAATCTCTTGGGCGGGTATTTTGATCACCACGTGAGATTATGGTTTCAAGCTTTTCAGCTAATATTGATTCAAGATTATAAGCTAAAACATTAATTTTTCTGGGCTCGAAGAGCAGGTTGAATTCATATATAATTTCTCCTGGTGTGATTTTATCACCTGTTGTGATATCAATTTTAAGTGGCACTGCCATAGGTGGATAGATTGCTTCAAAATAGACTCGCATACCGTTATACTCATCATTTTCCCTAATAGCGTCGGTACGTTTCAGGTTAAATGTAATACCATCATCTATTTGAATACCGCATATTTCAGTGAAAATTTGTAATAGGCTATCCTCATTGACAGGTAGACCTTTTATAGTTGCATCAAGATCCATCGTGGCTCTTGTATCGAGGCCAACAATGGCTGCAATCAAAAACCCGCCTTTTATTATAAAGTTGGATTTATATTTTGAGATAGAGATTCGTTCCAATAGTCTTTCAATCATATAGTTCTGCATGATGATTTGTGCAGAAATTCCTCTATCCTTTGCAATATTTTTTACAAGAGCCTTTAGTTGTGTAGCATTTTTCACAATAGTACCTCCAAGTAAGGACGCAATCGTTTTTCTACTTTAAATAATTTTGCATATTCAGAAAGTAGAGGAATATCCTTTTTTATTTGCTGCGTATATTGTTTTATTGCTTGTGTTAATACCTGTATATCTGTATTACTCCTCTTTTGGAGAAGATCACAGAGAGTACGTTCTTTATTATATACTCTGACTTCTGAACCATAGGGGGTAGTCATTGTGGTAATACCAACCTCATATCTATCCTTTATTGAATAGTAAGTGATTACATTTTCATTCTTTGCAGAAGTTGTATTGTAACCTGCTGGAAAAGTCATCTTATATCTTACGGGTGTGCGATCGGTTAAATCATATAGGAACAAGGCTGTTTCATGAGAGAAAACTCCTTTTTTAAATCGATTCTGCAAATTAAACATTTCATCATCAAACACGCTTGGTGAGATATAAACACCACGGGCAGATTGTTCTAATAAACCACTATCTACGAGTAATTTAAGGTAAGCACGTGGTATATGTTCATTGGTAACTTGTAATGAAGTAATATAACCGTTATTTTCACTTGTCATTTCCAAAATTTTTTTAGTATAATCCATCATTGCCACCTCCTAAGGTTTGAATGAATTTTAAAAACTATCATTTCTATTATACTCTTTACTTATATACTTAATAGTATACTACAATTGAGCATAAAAGTAATTATATTTAACTTTAATGCTCAATAACACAATATAATTAAGCACCAAAGTAAAAAATGTGCAAAATAGCTATATTCGAATAGCTGCAATAGAATAATTAGCATCTAGTCTTAATTACTGATAGTAAGTATGAATTTTCTCTAAAGTGACTTGCAACAAGAAACTACTAACTTTGATATATGTATTTTTTCTTAGATTATGCTAACAAAAGTATATATTGCGCAAAATGCATTTGAATAAGCCATAGTAATTCAAAGTTTATTTTATTTGCAGGTGCGTTAAGAAAGTAATTGATAGTAATTATGAAATTTCTCAGGAGTGACTTGAAAAAGAGACGAGAAAACTATTGAAATTCCATTTAGAAATTCTTCTTTTGCAAATGTAAAATCCTCGTAAGCCTGACAGGAGGCATAACAATTAATAATTGTTATGTGCCCCAGAGAACTACCCAGAGGTGGCTAGCGAACCTGAGGCAGGACGCCGAATGTGAGCGCATAACAATTAATAATTGTTATGTGCCCCAGAGGAATACCCAGGGGATAGAGATTTTACATGAGCAAAAGATTAGAATTTCTTAATGGAATTTACAGTTTCGAGTTCTTTTTTAAGGCAAGTAAGAGAAATTTCATACTTTTTCATTAGCCCCTCTCAGCGCCTCCATAGCCCTCTCTATTACCCCTTCCATACTCATCTCAGAAGTATCAATAACTAAATCGTAGTTGCTATCCCTATCTATATCAATATTATAAATATCCTTAAATCTACTAACCTCTAATCTTCTTCTTTCAGTTATACTCACCTTTGCTTCTTCTGTTGAAGCATACTTCTCCGATTTACCTCTTTCGTCCCTCATAGCCCGCCCTACTGCGACATCCAGATCAATTCTTAAATAGATTTTAAAGGAATCCGGTATAAAATGCCATGCAAGCCTAGCATCAAAAATAAAGTTTTCCTTTACCCTTCCAATTTCCATAGTTCTATTGTCAACCTCATTATCTAAATTATTATCAAGCATATATTTATTGTATTCTGTAATAGAAATTCCTTTTTCCACTGCTAGCTTTCTTTGTAATTCACCTACACTAAAATAAGTATAATTTAAAGCCTTACTTATAGCCTTAGCGACAGTGCTTTTGCCTGAGTATAAAGCTCCCGTTATAGTTATTTTCAAGTTGAAATCATCTCCAATACTTTAATTTACTAAGCTAAATAATCCATGAAATTATAATACCAATTATACTTCATATAAATACTTTTTGGAACCGACCCTGTAATAAATAGCAAAGATTTATCATATTATATATAATATTGATTTTGTAACTATTTTCTTAACAATTAATAATTGTTTTGCCCTATAAAATACTAAAAGGAGGGTTAAAATGTTCGCAAGCCCATATATGATGTATGACATGAATCTATTAGAAAAATCCTTAGAAGGGATTAAATTAGCTGTTCAAGGTGAAAAAGAAGATGAGTTATTCTATGATTACTTAATAAGTATTGCCCCTACAGATGATGAAAAGAAAATTATTGCGTCTATAAGAGATGATGAACGTGGACATAATAAAATGTTTAGACAGCTATATAAAAGCATAACTGGTGTTGATGTACCATCTGGAGAAGAGGAAGAATTTGTTAAGCCTATTTCTTATCTAGATGGCATAAAAAAGGCTTTATTTGGAGAACTGGGTGCTGTAGAACGATATAGAGAAATCAGAAGAGGACTTCCATCTACAATGTATAGAGACATGCTTTTCAATATTATAACTGATGAAATAAAACACAGTGCAAAATACAATTACTTATTTACCTTAAACAGCCATAACATGCTAAGAGATATGCATTATGGAGAGTTCTAGTAGGCCTTTGTAATAATTCAATAGAATAACCATAGGCCCTTCTGGTGCTTACCAAGCAGTACCAAAAGAGCCTATTATCTGAGCCTGTAAATACTTACTGGGCCTTAGCTTCACTTATAGCATTATTAACCTTGCTAATAATATCAGTTAAGACTTTTTTCTTTTCTTCTGCAGATTTACCTTTGACTGCCTCAATGGTGTTTTGTATTTGTTTCATGTTTTCTTTTTGCGCTTCATTCATAAGCATACCAGCACTTTGTATTTTTTGTTCCAATGAATCTAGTTGTTTGTCTATGGCTTCCTCACCATTTTTAGTAAGATCTTCAAGTAACAGTTTTATATCAGGCTTCTCTGCCGTGCCCACCATTTTATCATTTACAATTTTTAAATTAGTAATCTTAAAAGGAAGTGCACTTTCTTTAATTTTTATTAAATTGTCCTCCACATAAAAAACCTTATTATTTTGCTTTTTTATTTGAGAAATTATAAGGCTTTTAGGTAATGCGAGCTTGCCAATTTTAAAATTATCAGCAACATATGCAATTTCACCATTAGAAAAGCTTATCTTACCTTTAGAAGAAAGCAATAAATTGAGATTATTATACCTTATAGGCGCCTCAATCAAAAGCTCACTATTCAACATTTCTATATTAACTCCCTGAACAGTTGCATTGCCCTTATTTATAGGCTTTGGAAAATATAAATTACTTAACTCATCTATATCCTTTTGATTTAATTGAAATTCTCCACCTTTTACCGTAATATATTTAAGCTTAGTTGTAACCTCTGTGGAATCCGTTCTTTTAACAACTACTCCACCATTATATAATATTTGGTATGCAAGAAAAGCCAGTATTCCTAATGCAATAATTAATGATAACATTCCTTTGATTTTCTTCAACTTTTTATTTCTAGCCATAATCTCTCCTTCTAATCTTAATAATTATATATTATCACATATAATATAACATAAATCCACAAATTAGATAGTTCACAAATAATTTATCCATACCATTGCATTTATTTGGTCATATTATCCTAATATTGAAAATTGCGGACCAAGCCTTTAGTATGATATTATATATCTAATAAACAAATCCTAGGAGGATATCATGAAAACTGAAAAAGTACTTTATGCTAATCGAAAAAAGCATTACGATAATCTATTAAAAAAGCAAAATGAAACTGTAAGCTTTATAAGCTTATTAAGATTTTTAGTCTTTGCAAGTGGTTTAGGCTTTACAATTTTCTTCTATTTACAACCTAACTACTATTTGTGCCTTGCTGTATTAATTGTCACCCTTATCATATTTGTATTTTTGGCAATAAAACATAACAAAATAAAACACAACAAAATTCGTTGTTCTATTTTATGTGAAATTAATGAAAACTGTATAAAACGTCTTAATAATAATTGGAAGGAGTTTCCTGATAATGGTGAGGATTTCTCTGATGAAAATCACAATTATTCAAAAGACTTAGATATATTTGGTGAGAGCTCCCTATTTCAATGGATTAATGGTTGTACAACATATCTTGGCAGAAAAAAATTGAAGGATACTCTATCCAAACCTATTTATACCATTGAAGAAATACATAAAAGGCAGTGCGCAATTAAAGAGCTCGCAAACAACATTGGTTGGACACAAAGATTTCAAACAGAAGCAATACTTAGTGAAAATAAAAATCATAATCCTGAGGAATTATTTCAATGGGTACAAGAGAAAAATGAGTTTTTCCTAAAATCCTGGGTAGTAGCTATAATAAGGATATTGCCAATAATAACTATATCTCTTTTAATATCCTCACTTATTTTTTCAAAGGTTTCCTATAGAATAGGACTTATAGCCATTGTGCTACATATAATACTGCTCTCACTTGGCTATAAAGAGACAAGTAAAGACTTGGATACTGTACATCAATATAAAAATACAATTCTTATATATAATAAACTCCTTATGCATATAGAAAAGAAGACTTTTAGCTCAGAGTATTTGATAAAACTAAAAGAAAGACTTGTAAATAGTCAGGGACTTAAGGCTTCTTTTCAAATAAAAAAATTAGTAAATCTAGTAAACCTAATATCTGATAGAAAAAATATGTATTATATTCCTATAAATATCCTTACTCTGTGGGATTACCAATGTTTAATTAATCTACAGCGCTTTAAAAAAGCTAGTGGCGCTTCTTTAAAATCTTGGCTAGAGGTTATAGGTGAAATTGAAACCTTAAATAGTTTATCAACTATCGCCTATGAACATAGTGATTGGGCAATGCCAAAGTTTCAGGCCGGATTCCCTATTTTTAAAGCTAAAAGCCTTGGCCATCCACTACTTGGAAGCACCAGAGTATACAATGACGTTCACATAGAAACCTCACAAAATATTCTTTTAATAACAGGTTCTAATATGTCTGGTAAAAGCACACTACTTCGTACTACAGGCATTAACTTAGTCTTAGCCTATGCTGGTGCTCCTGTATGTGCAGAAGATTTTTACTGCTCTATAATGGACATTTATACCTGCATGAGGACAAGTGATAATTTAGAAAAAAATATTTCTTCATTTTATGCAGAGCTATTGAGAATAAAAAAACTTGTAAGTGCTACAAAAGATAAAGCTCCAATATTCTTCTTATTAGATGAAATTTTTAAAGGAACTAATTCTATAGATAGGCATACAGGTGCTAAGGTTTTGGTAAGCAAACTAAGTACTGAGAATGCACTAGGCTTTGTATCTACTCACGATTTAGAACTAGGTGACATAGAGAATACTAATAAAAAAGTTAAAAATTATCACCTTAAAGAATATTATAAAGATGATAAATTATACTTTGACTATAAGCTACGTACTGGTGTATCTACTACTAGAAATGCCTTATACTTAATGAAAATGGCAGGTCTTGAAATTCCACCTAACATTGAAATTCCTAAGTAGAATTATAGTTTATATTTCTACTGAGAAATAAAACTATCAAAATACCTCTCAGGTAGCTTGATAGTTTTATTTTTTGTGCATCCCTATAATCCAAACGTCTGTCTTAATTGTGCAATACTGTCTGAATCAACATTGATAAATAATGCGATCTTAATTCTATTTTTACTATCTTCATCCAATTTATGATACATAGCCTTAACAGAAGCTTGATCTGCAGAAGAATCATAGGATGGATCAGCTTCCAATTTACTTACAGTTGAACGCATTGCCCCGATTATCTGCTGCTCTTTTGGAGTCTCTACCTGAGAATATGCATCCCCTAACTCATCATTTACTTTGGCCAGTGCTACCCCATTACTCTTCTTCTTATTTTCTTTTCCATTTGCATCTATTGGTCCTTTTTTATTAGCTTCTATAGTCTGTTTTTTAATTTCCTCTGTTGCCAATTTTTCCTTTTCTACTGTGGCCGCTTTAGATTTTTCAACCTCTGCCCTTATTTCTTCTAATTCTTTATTTTTCTTAGTTTCATTCACTGCTACAGCGTTGTTTCGTATTTTTTTATTAACTATAGCAACTTGCTTAGTTATACCCTCTGTGAAATTATTTTTATGGATTACTCCACCTTTGTATAATATGATGTATGTAAAAATTGCCATTATTCCGAATAAAATGCTTAGTGTCCCTATTAGCTTATTTTTTTTGAATTCCCTATTTTTCGACATATTAACTTCCTCCCTTCATAATGTTTATACTATCACAGTTAACATGATTTTTAAGTTTCAGTGAAAGAGTTTACAAAAGATTTATCCTATATATATATTTAAATCCCTAAACAATGCCTATGAAAAAAGCTATGATTTAAAAATAAGCATTTTTTTAGAGTATACCTAAAAAAGTATACTCTAAAACATATTATATAAAAAAATTATAAAGTTAAAATGTGATCACCTTATGCTTAAGGTGTCCCGGCCTTATAACTACCTGGTTTTGTGTTAAACGTTATGGTTTTCCCATTAGATGTGGCAATAATTGTGCCTAGCTCATCTGTTCTGTATACTAATATATTTTTATTTTTTAACTTATCCATGGTTTCCTTATGTGGATGGCCATAAACGTTTCCGGTTTCACTAGATATAACTGCATACTTTGGATTTACCTTGGTTAAAAATTCCTCTGTAGTAGAGGAACTGCTCCCATGATGTCCTACTTTAAGTAAATCCGCCTTAACATTAAAACCTTTTGCAATGATCTCACTTTCTGATATATCTTCTGCATCTCCTGTTAAAAGGAAAGAATTGTTTCCAAATTCTAATTTTACCACCACAGAGTAATTATTTAAATCTTTATATTTGCTACTATTTGGTGTTAAAATAGTACATTTTGCCGAGCCTAAATTGAATGTTTCACCTGGCTTTGGCTCTGCTACCTTAAGTCCCTTGTTTTTTATTGCTACGATTACATCTCCAAAAGCTTTTGTAGTAGAGGTCACTTTAGGTAAATATATTTTACCTATTTTAAAATCATTAATTATATAATCCAGACCTCCAATATGATCCTCATGTGGATGAGTTCCAATAACATAGTCTAAGCTCTTTACACCTTGCTTAAGCAAGTAATTTTCAACTAGCTTACCATCGCCATTATTTCCTGCATCAATAAGCATAAACTTTGAACCTTGTTGTATTAAAATGCTATCTGCTTGTCCTACATTAATAAAATGAACTTTTAAATTACCATTTATGGTTAAATTAGTTGTTTTGCTCTCAACTTGGATTGTTTTTGTATTGTTATCCACTGTTTTATTGTTTTCATTCGCCTTTATATCTTGCTTTGCATTATTACTTACTTGTATTTTTTCATTTGCTACACTTGCAGTTTTATCTTTTGTGTTGGTTGCACATCCAGATAAAAGAAAAACAAATAATAACAAGATTAAAAAGCTTATATATTTAATTTTAAATCTTTTCAAAACAGAAATCCCCCTTTTAATCTTTTTATGATACTGTCATAATTATATTAATTCAATACTACCATACAACAATTTTGTAGTTTTGTGAATTTTTTTGGGTTTTTATGTTATTATTTTTTTTCATAAAGACAATTAACAATTAAACCATGTATATATTTTAACTTATTCCCTATGATTCAATAGTGTTTTATTTTTATTTTAGAGCAAAATAGTATTATAATAATATAGTATTGTCGGAAAGGAGAAATGTTATGAAAATTAATTTAATATTTAAAAATTTTATTATCTTAATTTCTATGACTGCTATTTTAAAAGGCTCCTTTTTTGTAAAAAACTGTAGTAAAGATGATGATTTCAAAAACAAATATGGCGTTCAATTAGTTTTAGCTAACCAATAATTACAAAAAAATAAAAGAATTGTACATGCTATGGCTAGATAGTATGTACAATTCTTTTTTTTAAAATCAACTAATATATAATCTATTTATCACCTTTAAAGCCTTGTTTTTCAATTCCTGCCTTAACCTTTGGGTAGTACACATATTTGTATATACCTGATACTGTCTCACTCCAATTTTTATCCAATTTACCCTCTGTCGCTTTTATCATATGCTCTTTAATTACTCCATCATATTCTTTAATTTTCTCTAATACATCTTTATTGTATACTTCACTATGATACACAACTTCCTTAGGAAATCTTGGTTTAACTTCAGACTCTCCAGCTGGGTGACCAATTGCTAGCCCAACCATTGGGAAAACAAATTGAGGTAATCCTAAAAGCTCTGCTACTGCTTCTGGTTCTTTCCTTATACCACCAATTGGTACAATTCCAAGCCCTAATGACTCTGCTGCAGCTATGGCATTACTAAGAGCTAGTCCTACATCCACAGCTCCTACTAATTTTGCTTCTTCACTTTCTGTAATTACTAACTTTTCCCCATTAATTTTTGCAGCCAATCCAGCTCTATAAAAATCAGCACAAAATACAAGGAAAAGTGGTGCCTTATCAACATAAACTTGGTCTCCCACAAGCTCTGAAAGTTTTTTCTTTTTCATTGTATCCTTAACACCAATTATAGTGACTTGTTGTCCATTTATAGAAGAAGGAGCGGCTTGACTAGCTCTTATTATTAAGTCTAACTCCTTCTCACTTATTGATTCATCCGTATAATTTCTAATTGATCTATGGTTATTTAATAATTTTATTACTTCATTCATAATTTCATCTCCATTTATTTGTTATCCATTAATAATCTTTATTGTTTAATAGTTTATAATCATATGTTACCTCTTAATTATTTTTTTGTCAATCTAATAGTTGTTTCAACTTATTTTTACCTTTCACAATATAAAACTTATATAAATACTTAAAAATTAAAACTACCAAAGTGCATTTAAATACACTTTGGTAGTTTTTATATTATTTACCTTTATGTTTATAATGTGGCAATACCTTTTGTATTTCTTTTTCTTGCCCTTTTGTTATAGTCCCATTATCAAGGAGTTCTTTCATTGGGCTAACCTTATCGCTCTTAATATTCTTCATATAATCTTCTCTTTCCTTTTCGTTCATATCCTTCATCTTTTTATAATTTTCTTTTCTTTCAGCGTCCCTTGCCATTATAGCTTCTTTTACTTTAACACTCTGCTCCGCTGTTAACACTTTACTAGTTACAAGAGTATCTAAGCCCTTTTGTATTTTTTCATTTCTCAGTTCTGTGCTTTTAATGTGCATTTTTTCTCTAAGTGCATCAGATTTTTCCTTAGTTAGAACACCATCAGTTACTAGGTCTGTAAATAATCCGCCTCTTGTGCCCTCACATTTTCCATTTTTGCATTTTTTATCTGTCTTATTTTCCACCGATCTATTCTGGGGTTTATTCTTTACATATTCTTTGACTTTATCACCCTCAGTTTGCGTAATAATACCTGAGGTTACACTCTCTTTAATTACAGTTTCTAGTGTAGCTTTCATTTCTGCATGTCTTTCTTGCTTTAGCTTATCCTTATCCATAGTAACCCTAACATCCATACTTGAAGCAAGCGCTACCTTTGCACTCCCATTATCTTTTACTGCTGCAAAACTAAGACTTGTTCCGGAAAGTGCTAGGCCTGTGCATAACACTCCACTTAATATTTTTATTCTTAAAGATATTTTTTTCATTTGCATGTCTCCTCATAGCGAATTTTGGTACCTACTTATTATGACTATATGGAGTAAAAAATATGCATTATAATACCTTAACTGCTACCTTCTTTTTACCGAATCTATAACCAATATTAGATATTAACAATGCTAAGACTCCACCGCTAAAATCAATTACTACATCAAAAATTAATGAGGTTCGACCTGGAACCATTTTTTGAATAAACTCATCTATCACAGGAAAAAGCAGAAGAAGAAATAGCAATAAAAATATTTCGCTGGTCTTATATAATTTAAATGTCCTTACTGCACTACATAGAAATATGCTAAGAATAAAATATTGAATAAAATGGGCATTTTTCCTTACATAATAGTTTACATCGATAAATTTAGTACCAGGTTTTTTTATATTAGTTGCTGGAATCCTCATAACCGAACTTGCTACCTTTATAACCTCTTTACTAGTTTTTTGTGATGTTTCGGCTGGTCTTGTGCCATTATAAAAAATCACGCCTAGCCAGATGACACATAGTAAAACTTTAGCTATTGTTTTTCTTTTAAATATATTTTTCATAAATTTCTCCTATACTTTACTTTATTATTTTTATTTTTTACTGGTCTATATCACATATAATCTTCATGCTAATATCCAATGGATTTCGAATCTAAAAGATACTATAATATTCTAGTTTGAATATTAAACACAATATCTCTTAAGCATACCACATCGCAAGTATTAAATATATTAACAAATGAAGTAGTTTTTTCACTCTCCTTAACTTTGGCCATTATCACTTCATTTTATTCCTAACCAAAAATAGAATATTAATATCTAATTTTATTAATTATTTTATTTTTATATTCTAAACTAATTTAAAATATAAAACTTCTATTATATGTCTTTAAAAATCTACATAGCTTTTCTTACTATTTACGGATTAAACTTGCCACTTGCCACGTGGGTGGCACTATTTTTTATTTACAATCTGCCCATTATAACCTATACTTAATTTGGAAAAACTATTATATAGTTGAAGGGGGTGAATTTATCAAAAGTTAAAATATTACTTTTGATAAAATCAAAATGCCAAATAGCTCAACTTTAAAACCCATTTACCAAAAAATAGCTATAGATATTGCCAATAGAATAGTGTCTGGGGATCTTGCAATAGGTGATAAGCTTTACGGACGTTCGTCGCTTGCAAGTAAATATAACGTGTCACCAGAAACTGTAAGAAGATCTATAAGTCTTTTAAGTGAAATGGATATAGTGAAAGTAACAAAAGGCAGCGGAATTGTTATAAGCTCAGTAGTTAATTGTTTAAAATTTATTGATAATTTTAAAGATATAGATTCTATAAGTTCTCTAAAAAAAGGAATTGTGGATTTACTTGAAAAGAAAAAAGAGTTGGATAAAATTATTGAATATTCTATTGACGAACTAGTAGATTATTCTAGTAGATTTAAAAATAGTAACCCATTCATACCCTTTGAGTTTGAAATACAATCTGAAATGAGTATAATAGATAAAACTATATCCCAAACTAAATTTTGGCAAAATACAGGAGCAACTATAATAGGTATAAGACGTAATGAACAATTAATACTTTCACCTGGTCCAAGTACAGTATTTAAAGATAAGGATATTTTTATAGTTATTTGTGACGAAAATAGTTATTATAGGATTAAAGACTTTCTTAAAGAAAAATAACAATTCATAAAAAACCTTTACATCACAGCTTTATATAAAGCTATGATGTAAAGGTTTTTTTAATTGTATTCAATAAAATTCAAGAAATATACTTAGTTCTTTCAAGCAAATAATAAAACTTTATAATAATTAGCTATATAAAGTTATATGGAGTATATGGTTGAAAGGCTTAAATACTCAAAGGTCGTTTTATGTCGAAAAGTTGAATTATTTAGCTAAGTTTGTTATGATACAAATATGCGTTATGAATTTAAGAAATGTGTTTACAAATATTACACACACATTAAATGTAAAAGAGGTGGATTATGTTAAAAATTGAAGTTAAAGGATTAACCAAGATTTTTGGTAAAAATCCTAAGCAAGGGGTAAAATTATTACAAGAAGGAAAAACAAAAACGGACATTTTAAAAGAAACAGGAATGACTGTAGGTGTAAATAGAGTATCCTTTGACGTACACTCAGGTGAAATTTTTGTTATTATGGGCCTATCTGGAAGTGGTAAATCTACTCTTGTAAGATTAATTAATCGTCTAATTGAGCCTAATGCAGGTAGTGTACTCGTAGATGGAGAAGATTTGGCCAAAATGGACAAACAGAAATTAAGAGAAACTAGAAGAAAAAAACTAAGCATGGTTTTCCAAGGCTTTGGATTATTTCCCCATCGCACTGTTTGGGAGAATGCTGGTTTTGGATTAGAAATACAAGGTTTGGATAAAAAGATAATTCGAGAGAAAGCCCTTGAATCATTAAAAATGGTAGGACTAGTAGGCTACGAAGATCAATATCCTAGTCAATTATCTGGAGGAATGAAGCAAAGAGTAGGTCTTGCAAGAGCTCTAGCTAATGATCCAGATATTTTATTAATGGATGAAGCCTTTTCAGCACTAGATCCTCTAAATCGTAAAGAAATGCAAGATGAGCTTATAGATCTTCAAGCATCTGTGCATAAAACAATATTATTTATTACACATGATTTAGATGAAGCACTTAAAATTGGAGACAGAATTGCAATTATGAAAGATGGATTGATTGTGCAGGTTGGTACTCCAGAAGAAATTATGACAAACCCAGCTGATGATTATGTTAGAAAATTTGTTGAAGATGTAGATAGATCAAAGGTCTTTTCAGCGCAACATGTTATGAAACGTCCAGAGACCATCGATATAGAAAAACATGGTCCACGAGTTGCATTGCAACGTATGAAACAAGCTGGAATCTCAAGTATATATGTTATTAATAAAAATAAAGAGTTCCTAGGAGTTGTAACTGCAGATGCGGCATCAGAAGCTGTGAAAAATGGAAATAAGGATATTTATGATGTTATGATCACAGATGTTCCTGTGGTTCGTCCAGACTTATCATTAAATGATTTGTTTGAAGTTATACACGATTCTCCTGTACCAGTAGCTGTTGTTGAAGATAAAAAATTAAAAGGAATTATAGTTCGAGGCGCTGTATTAGCGGCTCTTGCAGGAAATGAGGTGAATCTTGATGAAACAGATACCAATAGTTGAATGGGCAGACATGCTTGTAGCATGGTTAAGAGATAATGCTGAGTGGTTTTTTGATCCAATTAAAAATTTCCTTGATGGAATTGTAACTGGTTTAAGTGATACATTAATAGCTATCCCACCATTAATATTTATTCTAATTATAGTAGCTTTAACTATATTTTTAACCAGAAAAAAATGGGGCTTATCGGTATTTGCTCTGTTTGGGTTATTGTTAATACAAAATCTTGGATTTTGGGAACAAACAATGCTTACTCTTTCATTGATATTAACCTCTAGTTCAATATCAATTTTAATAGGTATACCCATTGGAATTTGGATGTCAAAGGATAAGACGGTTCAGAATCTAATAACACCTATATTAGATTTTATGCAGACTATGCCTGCCTTTGTCTATTTAATACCAGCAGTTTCTTTCTTTGGAATAGGAATGGTACCAGGAATTATTGCATCTGTAATATTTGCAATGCCTCCAGTAGTTCGGTTAACTAACCTTGGTATTCGCCAAGTTTCTACAGAACTAATTGAAGCAGCAAATGCCTTCGGTTCAACCCCAATGCAAAAACTAATGAAGGTTCAATTGCCACTTGCAAAAAATACAATTATGGCAGGAGTTAACCAAACAATTATGTTATCACTATCTATGGTAGTTATAGCTTCTATGATTGGTGCTGATGGATTAGGTGTTGAAGTTTTTAGAGCTGTTACAAGAAATGAAGCCGGAGAAGGTTTTGCTTCAGGTCTAGCTATTGTAATATTAGCTATGATCTTGGATCGTATTACTCAAGCGCTTAATAAAAAAAGTCACGCGTAACAAGCGTAGTATATATAATTTAAGGAGGAATTTATTTATGATTAAAAACAATATTAAAAAACTCAGTGTAATTGCTTTAAGTTTAGTAGCTCTAAGTTTTGTTGGCTGTGGTAATAAAAGCGAAGCAAAGAAAGCAGATGAGCCTTATGGTAAGCAAATGAATTATAAGATAACAGGTATAGACGCTGGTTCAGGTGTAGTTCAAGCTTCCGAAAAAGCTGTTAAGGATTATAAATTAGATTATAATGTACAAACTAGCTCAGGAGCTGCTATGACACAAGCACTTTCAGATGCAATCAAAAAGAAAGAACCAATTGTACTAACCGGTTGGTCACCTCACTGGATGTTTAGTAAATATGATTTAAAATACTTAAAAGATCCAAAGAAGTCCTTTGGTGGCGCTGAACATATAGATACAATTGCACGTAAAGGATTAAAAAAAGATTTGCCTGATGCTTATAAAGCATTAGATCAATTTCATTGGACACCTAAGGATTCAGAAGCTGTTATGCTTAAAATTAATGCAGGTGGAGACGCAAAGAAAATTGCAAGACAATGGATTACTGATAATAAAGCTACAGTAAGTAAGTGGACAGAAGGTACAAAAAAAGGAAATGGTAAAGAAGTTAAACTTGCTTATGTCTCTTGGGATACAGAAATTGCATCTACTAATGTAATAGGACTCGTATTAGAAGATATGGGCTACAAAGTTAAACTTACACAAGTAGATGCTGGTCCTATGTGGGCTGCGGTAGCTAGTGGAGATTCCGATGCTATAGTTTCAGCATGGCTACCAGGTACCCATGCAAAATATATGGCAGACTACAAAGGTAAAGTTGAAGATCTAGGACCAAACCTAGAAGGAGCTAAAATAGGTTTAGTAGTTCCATCTTATATGAAGATTGATTCTATAGAAGATTTAGCTAAATAGATTACCAAGTGGGAATAGGCCTTAAATAAAAAGAGCGTGATATATTGCTATATTAGCATATCACGCTCTTTTTAAGCCTCTAAGAGTACTTTACTGGACATTACTAGAAATTTACTCCCTCTTAGTATAAACATGCATTCTTTACAAAGTAACAACTTGATGATATCATTAAGTTGTTACTTTCAAAAATTGAGGAGGCTATATTTTGATCGAGTTTAAAAATGTAAATAAAAGTATAAATGGTAATATTATATTAAAAGATATAAATATCACTATAGAAAAAGGGCAATTAGTTGTATTTATCGGACCCAGTGGGTGTGGAAAAACTACTACACTAAAAATGATAAATAAATTACTAACTCCAACTTCTGGTGAAGTTTTAATTAATGGGGATAATATCAACAATCAAAACACTATAAAGCTTAGACGTAACATGGGGTACGTTATTCAGCAAGCAGGACTTCTTCCACATTTAACTATAGGTGATAACATTGCTTTAATAGCAACTATGGAAAAAATGCCAAAGGATAAAATAAAGGCGAAAGTAAATGAGTTATTAAATTTAGTAGGACTTGATCCTGATGAATACACAAATAAATATCCTAAGCAATTGAGTGGAGGACAGCAACAAAGAGTTGGTGTGGCAAGGGCCCTTGTAATGGATCCTGATGTAATACTAATGGATGAACCCTTTAGTGCATTGGACCCAATAACAAAAACTCAACTACAAGATGAGATATTTAATATACAACAAAATTTCAAGAAAACAATAATATTTGTAACTCATGACATGGATGAAGCCTTAAAACTCGGAGATAAAATTTGCATTCTGGAAGATGGATATGTAGTTCAATTTGATACTCCAGAGGAATTATTAAAAAATCCTATTAATGACTTCGTACGAGACTTTGTAGGTAAAAACAGAATATGGAATCAGCCTGAACTAATTAAGGCAAAAGATATTATGATAGAAATGCCTATTAAATCAGTTGGAGAGCGAACAATTGTTCAAGCAATTGAAATAATGAAGTCTAGTCATGTAGATAGTTTACTTGTGGTAGATAAAGCTAATCTTTTATGTGGACTTGTTACTTTAAAGCAAATTAGATCAAATCCAGATAAAACTAAAATGATTAAAGATATAATGATAAAAGATATTTTAACAGTAAATACAGAAGATTCTATAATCGATGTATTAGAACTCATAAAGAAAGAAAGCATAAGCTTTGTTCCTGTAATAGATGAAAACTTAAAGCTATCAGGCCTTCTTACCAAAAGTAGTCTTTTATCTATATTAAGTAATCAGTTTATAGATGAGGATGAGGAGGTAGAAGTTAATGAATAGTTTTAATTCTTTTATGAAATTCTTAATAGAAAGAAAAGCTGAAATATCAAATTTACTTGTGCAACATATTCAACTAACTGTATTTTCAATTTTGCTTGCTGTGGTAATAGCCATACCCCTGGCAATACTTATTGTTAGATATAGAAAACTTGCAGGCCCTGTCATTGGTTTTACAAATATAGTACAATCTGTACCAAGTTTAGCTATGCTGGGATTTTTAATACCTGCAGTAGGTATCGGTAGTAAACCCGCAATTATTATGGTGGTTTTGTATTCTCTTCTACCTATTGTAAAAAACACATATACTGGACTCACTAATATAAGTCCAGCACTTATTGAAGCTTCTGATGGTATGGGACTTACTCAAACACAGGTACTTCTCAAAGTTCGTTTCCCCCTAGCTATGCCTTTTATAATGTCTGGTGTTAGGGTATCATCAGTTACAGCAGTAGGCCTTATGACCATAGCCGCTTTTATAGGCGCTGGTGGTCTGGGATACTTAGTATATTCTGGTGTTTCAACAGTTAATAATAATATGATTCTAGCTGGAGCTATTCCTGCTTGTTTACTTGCTATAGTTCTAGATTTCATTTTAGGCAAGGTAGAAAACATAGTAATTCCAGAAGGAATAAGAACTTCTAATAATAAACCTGGAATAATTAATAAACTATTCAAAAGTAAAAAAGTTAAAATTGGATCATTGGTATTAGCTCTTATACTTATTGTAGGATCAGTAGCGACAAGTTTAAATAAAGGTAAAAATACAATAGTTGTAGGCTCTAAAAATTATAATGAGCAAATAATACTTGGAAATATGGTGGCCTCCTTAATAGAACATAAGACCAAATATAAAGTTGAAAGAAAATTTAATCTAGGAGGAACTGCTGTAATATTTAATGCTATGAAATCAAAAAATTTAGATTGTTATGTAGAATATACTGGAACAGGTCTCATAACTATACTAAAAAAACCATCTTTAAGTGATCCAGCTAAAGTTTATGATATAGTAAAAGCTGATTTCGCTAAAAATTATGGTATAGAGCTTATGAAGCCTATAGGCTTTAATAACGCTTATATAGTAGCAATAAACAAAGAGCTTGCTAAAAAGAATAATATAAAGACTATTTCTGATTTGAAAAAAATAAGTCCTACCCTAAATGCAGGATTTACTATGGAATTTTCAAATAGATCAGATGGTTATCCTGGACTTAATAAAGTATATAATCTAAATTTTAAAAGTGTAAAAGCTATAGATGGCGGACTTAGGTATACCGCACTTAATAAAAATGAAACACAGGTTTTAGATGCAAACTCTACGGATGGATTATTACAGAAATTCGATCTTGGACTTTTAAAAGATGATAAGAATTTCTTCCCACCTTACAATCCAGTTCCTGTAGTTAGAGCAGATTCATTGAAAAAATTTCCTGAATTAAAGGGTGTATTAGAACTCTTAGAGGGAAAAGTTAGTGATGAAGAAATGCAAAAACTTAATTTAAGAGCAGATAATGGAGAAGATCCTAAAATAGTTGCAGAAGACTTCTTAAGGTCTAAAAAATTAATAAAATAAGTTAAAAAGGCTCGATATGTTATTAAAACATATCGAGCTTTTTTTTTTATGAATTACTCCATAATACTAATAGACGGCCGACTGACATTAATCATTATCTAAAATGCCACTTGCCATGTGGGTGGCACCTTCCTTGCTAAAATAGCGGGGCTTTAGGAACTGGTTTTATGTCTTCGTAGATAAATTTATGAAGCTGATCTACAGTAGCCTCCATATCAGAAACCAAATACCAAACACTATCCATCATTTTTCCTTTGCAATAGCCATCCACTGGAAATCTCTCTTGCTCTAAAGTGGTTATATTAGACGTAAGGACTTTTGTACCAAGCTTTATTATGTCTATGCTATTAATGCTTGTTTCTGTATAGGGTAGAAGCTTAGAAACTACAGATGGAAACTCTGTTATCCCTAGGGACTGAATTTTTGTAAGCATAGCGGATAATACTGTCCTTTGCCTTTCAGTTCTCACAAAGTCCCCACCGGCAGTATAACGGATTCGTGAATAAGCAACCGCTTGAAGTCCGTTTAAAATTTGGGGTCCGGATTTTGCGATTTGAGATATTGATTTTTTTTCAATGTTAGCTACATCAGTCATATTCTCATTTGTTAAACTAATTTCATCTGGATTAACATCTATATTTATCCCACCCATGGCATCTATTATCTTTTCTAAATTAAAAAAATCAACGGTAACATAAGCTTTAATGTCTAAACTGAAATTCTCATTAAGAGTTCTTATGGCAAGTTGTGGCCCCCCGTATGCATAGGCATGGTTAATCTTTGTGTAACCATGATTCTTAATTGCTACATAAGTATCTCTCATGATAGAAGACATTTTTATTTTCTTGTGCACTGTATCTATAGAAACTATCATTATGGCATCCGATCTACTTGGTTCATCCACAGCTCTTCTATCTACACCGAAGAAGGCAATATTTATTATTTCAGTGCCCACTTCTTGTTTTAAAGGAACTTCTTGTTTTAAAGGCACCTCTTGTATGATAGGTAATTCTTTTTTTGATGTTACTTCATCTTTTAGAGGTATTTTAGGCTTAATACCTAGCTCCTCATCGGTTTGTATTATTTTTGTAGTGTTTATTTTGCTAAGTTTATAAAAGGTGTAACTAAAGGTTCCACCAAGGACAAGTAGGATAACAATAAATACACCTAAAATTAGCTTTATCCATGGTTTTATTTTCTTCATGTTTTCACCTGCTTTAATATTTTATGTAGATTTGAAAAGAAAAGAGTATTGTACTAAGATAGATGATTTTTAAAAGCTTTATATTCATCTAGTCCACTGAATATCCTGCCTATATTCCCACCTCTTCTATTTTATTCCTTGTAATATAAGCTTATGACTAATTAACTAAAGAGTGTAATTAATATTACATGAATGTTATTAAATGAATCATATTCTAACGACGAAAAAAACTACTGAGATAGATTAGTAGTTTTTCTAGTTGATTTACATCGATTTTTTTCTATACTTTTCCTCTACTTTCTAATATCTCTAAGACAACTTAATTAGGATAATTATATTCTTAAGCTACATTATTCTTTTTCTTTCTCTTTATAGCATTTATGATAACTTCCACATCATCTATCTTCATATAGCAGATAATAATGAAGTAGATTACTGCACCAACTCCCATAGCTATTATTAGCGATAAATTTTGGCTTAGGGTATATGTTAGATAGTTGAAGCTTAGTTTAGCAAATGCCCCCATAACCATTGAAGCGAATAAGATTTTCACTAATGAAATGGATATTTGCTTCATACCGAATGGGCCTATTTTTTTTCTTAAGCTTATAAACATTAAGCAAGCTGTAAATATTGCAGAAATACTTGTTGCTAGAGCAATCCCACCAATACCTAAAAATTTAGATAAAATTATGTTTAATATAATATTTAAAATCATACCTATAGCGGCATTAAGCATTGGAGTTTTTGTGTCTTGCAACGAATAAAATGCTCGTGCTAAGACTTCTCTAAGCCCAAAACCAATCATACCTATTGAATAGAAAAATAAGGCATAGGAGGTCATAGATACTGCTTGAGAATCAAAAACTCCTCTGTCAAATAATAACTTAACTACTGGTTCTGCAAATATCATTGCTCCGACTGTAGCTGGGATAATCAACAAATTAATTACATTTATTACTTCCGTTACAGATTTTTTAAGTCCAATCAAATTTCCTTCTGCAGCTAATTTAGATATAGTTGCAAATAAGACTGTTGCCAATGACATTACAAAAATTCCTTGAATAAATGTAATTAATATATAAGCATAATTTAGTGCAGATATTCCACCTACTGCTACACTTGAAGCAATAGTTATATCAACAAGCATGTTAATTTGGTTTACAGATGTACCTAGTATTACTGGTAGAGCCAAATAGATCATTCGCTTTAAATTTTTATCACATATATTTAATTTAAACTTATGACGATAATCGTTCTTGTATAAGAAAGGTAAAATAAATACTAATTGAGCAATTGCTCCTAGAATAGTACCATAACCTAATATTTTAATATCCAACTTATAGCTTAGTATAATAGATATGATTAAAAAAAAGTTTAGCGGCAATCCTATGAGAGCTGGTATAAAGAAGTTATTTTTAAGTTGTAAATATCCTTGGAAAATATATAATAGCCCAATAAAATATATTGAAAATATGCCGATTCTAGTAAAAGAAACCGCTAAATTAAGAGTTTCTCCGGTAAAACCTGAAGCAAATATCTTAACTATAGGTTCTGTAAATAATGATACTGCAATTATTAAAATACTAGATATAATAAGCAATAAATTTGCAACATTATTTGTAAACTCATTCGCTATTTTTATACCATCTTTATTCAATATATCACTATATATGGGCATGTAAGTTGTTTGAATTCCCACGCCTATGAAAGTAAATATTACTGTAGGGATTGTAAAAGATATTAAGTATGCATCACTAATACCGGTAGCTCCGTAATAGTAGGATAAGATTATTTCTCTTCCAAATCCCACAGACTTCGTTAATATTGTTAGTATCATTAATAAGAATACAATTCTTTTCATATACTAACACCACCTTTTATATTCTTATAATTAAAACTTATGAACATTGATAATGCAAACCAATACTCTGGCCTTAACCACATATCAGAACTAAACAATAATCTTCCTACAGATATAGAAACTATTAACGTAACTACTCTAAAAAGCCCTAATTCTTGTAGCCTACTCATTTTAATATATCTCTCCATAAAAAGAATCCAAACAATGATCCATATTATTAAACCAATAAACCCAGATTCAATAAGTATTTGGAGAATAATATTATGTGCTGTACTATTTAAATTAGCTTGCACAATTCCTATACCATAACCTATTATTGGATTATCTTTAATTAATTGAATTATATAACTATACATTACATCGCGGCCTGAACTTGATTCACTAAATCCCACAGTTATCATCATCTTAAGTTTTTCTAATGCATAGGATCTTATTCCTATTCCAAAATATAAATAATCCAAAATTTTTTTAGTCAATTGAAATTTTATTATTGTAAATAAGGAAATGCTTGTAATAGATAATATTAAAAATTTTCTTAATTTAGTTGCTTTTTTTGAAAAGATAAATAAAAGTGATGCAAATATAAGCAATATTCCAATTGGTCCTCTACTACCGTAAATAATTGTTAGAGTACATGAAACTATTGTTAATAGAACCCATAAAATTTTCTTCGATTTCGAATGAAAACTAGCATAAAAAAACATAATGACGGAAGGTATCATTGCATATCCAAAACGCATATAATTCATTGAATTTAAAAATCCTACAAACGGAAAGAGTACAATAGCAACAAAATTTACTACAGATAATTTTAGAAATGAATTATACAGTTCGTCACCATTTACTGTCATGCTTGCAATAATAAAAGCCGAAAAACTTTTCACTATAAATTCACCGTATATTGACATTATTAATACTGTATTATCTTTTATTATTGCATTTAACAGGAAATATACACTAACTATTATAAAAGAAATTACAACATAAGTTTTAACTCTAAATCCATTGTTTATTAACATAGCAAACAAAAGTAGTAAAGAAAACCCCGCTATTGGCATCTGAGAATTTGCTATTGAAGCGATTGGCTGTAAAAAACCGAATTGGAATATATACATAGCCATAATATATGAATTGACTTTTACTGTGTTTATTTCTCTCACCTTCTTAGATTTACAGTATTTCTATGCAATATATTACTATTTGTAATGTAATAGTTTTTTAATCCTAGGCTTTAGCATATCAAAATTTTCAAATATCAACGGTAGCTTTTTAACTTCATAGTAAGTAATAGGTGTTCATCCAAATTGCCTAAAAAACTTTTCAATTCCCTCTATCGAAGAGCCCTCAAAATCAAACGTACTCGATACTGTAGTGATTTTTTGACATTGGTGATTTTCTGACCTGTGCATTAAAAGTAATCTCTAATAGGTCTAGTAAAATATTCACATCTGTGTTTTGCGAAATTGCCACTTTTTATCTGCACTTTTAATATTCTTTTTAGTGTTTTTGTTAATTTTGATAAAGCTGAACTTTCTGTCCTTAATTCACGGTCCCGTAGTTTGTGTCAGACAAGGCATCACGATAATATTCCCCCACTACTTTTTATGAAAGACATAAGGTATTCTAGCTATAGCTTATCCATTTTCTACTATAACTGCTTCATGCCAACAATTAGAAGCAACAATATCCAGCCACCAAGGCTACTCGAAAATACTATTGGCATAAGGTGTAACTTTCTGCATTTTATATCATCTCCTCTAGCTCTAAAATTGCATTAGGATACGAAATATATTCATAATTATGCTCACGAAGGTATTGTACCAGCCAATCATACCATGCCTTTCCCTGAGGAAAACATTTTTCATTATACTGATAATCATGAAATAAAATTGTACAATATTGCATGCCCATTCTCTCGGCCTGTTCAATGACTTTGATTGTATTTTTCTTTCCTTCCTCCAGCGCCTCAGATGACATAATATATACATCCATAATATATAGTGGAAACTCCCATATATTTCCTAATTTATATGGTGCTTTGATCTCTAATTTATGTTTGTTGAATTCCGTCGTATCATATAGATAACCAATATTGGATAATTTTTTAAATGTGGTGTTGTTAAAACGAACGTAATGCATCCTTATTCCAAATTTACTCAAATTGGACATTTGTGTAAAAGCCCTATATTCTAACTGCATTTTCTCTGCATCTTCGAAATTCATACCGTGTACACCAACCTCATAACCCTGATTTTTGATGTACTCTATATACTTTAGCACCTTTTCTTTTTTATATGACAATCCTAAACCATTTTCCATACCAAAAAAGAATACTGAGGGTATTCTATTTTCTTTATCCTTTTTCAAAACCTCACTTATTCTGTTATATCTACTATCAAATATAAGGAATAGTCGTTGTATAAAAGTTGAAATGGTAATCTTTCCTTTCAGCATATTGAAGAGACTTCGAATCCATAGTTTTGGAAAAATTAAATCCCTAAATACATGGTCTGACGGATGCAGATGGTCAACATCATGTGAAACAATTATTTTCATATTATCATTTACCTACTTTTCTATTATTCTAATCAGTTTATCTGTCAAAACTCTGAAATCATAGTCTTTAGCCACAAGTAATGCATTTTTACACATTGACTCATACTCATTTTTAGATAAATTAGAAAATCTCACTATTTCATTGGCGATTAACTCGGGAACCTGAGCATTAATTGTATTCCCGACACTGTGTTCTAATATTAGGTCATGTTCTACAGTTAAATCTGACAAAATTGGCTTTCCACTCGCCAGGTAGTCAAACAATTTATTTAAACTACAACCATATTTCATTATGTCTGTCTGTTGTACATGTATCAAATTCAAATCTGCTCTACACAAAATATATGGGATGAACTTCTTATCAACTTTTCCTTTAAATACGATATTTCTTATTTTTTCATCTTTACAACGTTGTTCTAATTCTCCTCTTTCATTCCCATCACCATAAATCAAAAATTTGATGTCAATATACCCCTTAGCTTGCATAACTCTTGCAGTATCTACTAGTATACTAATTTCATTAACTTGCCTTATGGACCCCGTATAAATAACTTTAAATGTATTATCATCGTCTAAATCTGAATCCTTAAGAGTATATTGGTCTTTATTATTATTGAACATAACTAAATCTACACCGTTGTTTATGTGATGAATCTTATTAATATCAACATCTCCACCATGATATATATCCCAGCCTTTTTCAACAATATAGTCTTTACCACCCTCCATGGTGAAGATTAATTCATCTGCTTTTTTATAAATCCACCTTTCAAGTTTATATAAAACCCAAATAATCGGATTTCTCTTAGATATTCCTTTATATACAACGATTGATTCGGGCCACAAATCCCTAATTTCTACAATACACTTACATTTACATTTTTTTGCCATTTGAATTGCTGCGACACAACTTAATGGATGAACAGAAGATCCTATAATCACATCTGGTTTTTCAAAATTTTTAACTATTTCAAAAAGCCTGAAATAGTATTCAAACATATTTTTGATTCTTCCAAATCCATTTCCTTTGTAACTGCTTGCTTTTACAAATATAAATGGAACCTCTTCTTTACTTTCTCTTAAATATAAAGTTTTATCACGAATTAGGTTAATATCAGAATTATGAACTGAGCTTGCAACAAAAATAGTTGTATCATATCCATCTTCTATCAAATTCTTTGCAAAACTAATATGTCGTCCCCCTTGGTCTAAAAATTGGTTTGTACCATAATGGTTAAATATCCATATTCTTTTCATTAAATTTCCCCTATAATCGTTATATGCCTTTCTGTAACACCCACGTTATACTGACTAATTTTGATCTACCTTAATAAATTAAATCACAATCTTTTTTTACAATTACGTTCTCATACTTAAACATATATATTCCTTCTTCGTAATTGCCTATTTCTTGTGTATTGGCTTGCTCTTTTAAATTGTTTAGTATAAATTTCGGAAAATTATTACCACATTCATATGCTAATAAATAGCCACCACCAAATCTTGGATTTACTTCTGATATATAATATTCACCTTTAAGTTTAAATACATCTATATCTATTGGTCCCACAGTTCCTAACTTATTTACAAAATCATTAATCAACTCAATTAATCTTTGATCTTTTATAGAAATTGCCTTATCGGTTTCTCCAGCTCTCATTTTGATTTTTTCTTTGATAAATATAGACACTATGCCTTGAGAAACCATGTCAGTATAGACATCCACGCCGTATTCTTGTCCATCTAAAAATTCTTGTATAAGCATGTCCGGATAACAATTAAATACAGCTTTTAAAGTTTCTATATCATTAATCTTATTGGCATTTATACTAGCACTACCCTTTCTTGGTTTCAAGAAAACAGGTAATTCTATATTTTTCAAATTAAAATCAACTATAAATTCTTCTAAATCAATATATGTTTTAGCACAATTAAAACCATTTTTTTCTAAGAACTTATACATTAGATATTTATCAAAGCATAGTTCTGTTACTTCTTTATTTGAAACAATTAGTTTTACACCTATTTTTTGAAATTTATCAATATTATCCGCTAATAAACTCAATTCTGGATCTATTAACGTGATAATAGCCTCTATATCCTCTTTTTTACATATTTCTATTAATTTATCAATGTAATTTACATCGGTTATCATAGGTACAATATAGCTTTTATCTGCAAAGTACATTGCCGATGCTGTATTATCACAATCAGTCACTATTATTTGCCCATATTCTTTAAACTCATTTTTAAAATATTCTACTAATTTAGTCCTTCTTCCAACACTTGTAATTAATAGATTCATATCTAATCCCCCTCAAATCAAGATATAGTGTAACCCTTGTCAATCAAAATATATCAGTTATTACAGCCCTAGTTAAAACCATTAAAGCTCTCCATAGTTACATTATCATCCTGATTAATTCCAACTCTCCTAAAGACTTTCCCAACTGTCATAAAAATAATTTTAAAATCCAATAATAAAGATTGATTCTCCAAATACCACAAATCCAGTTGAAACTTTTTTTCCCATGATATTGTATTTCTACCATTAATTTGTGCCCACCCTGTTATCCCTGGTCTCACATCATGTCGCTTGCTTTGACGTTGACTATACAATGGCAAATATTCGACTAATAATGGTCTTGGTCCAACTATACTCATATTACCTTTTAATACATTAATTAATTCTGGTAACTCATCTAAACTTGTACTTCTTAATCCCTTACCAAAAGTATTTAACCTTTCTATATTTGATAGTAATTTCCCATCTTTATCAGTTGAATTTAACATACTTCTAAATTTAATGATTTTAAATATTTTTCCGTTCAGTCCTGGTCTTTTTTGAATAAAAAATATAGGAGACCCCAATTTTAAATAAACAAGGATACTTATAATTATCATAGAAGGTAATAAAATTATTATTGCTGTTAAGCTTACTAATATATCAATAGCTCTTTTTAACATAATTAATACTCCTTAATACTGTTATTAGAAATCTCCTACATTGCTTTATTCATTTAAAAGTATAATTAAAATCTTTTCTATTTATAAAAATATTCTATTTAATTCATCTGCTATTGTACTAGCAACATAATCTTCCGCATTTAAAGTAGCTACTCCCTGTTGTATAACTTTAGCCACATATTTTACTTCCTCTAAACTAATATCGTTATGGAATGGCAACGCTATGCTTCTTCTCCCTATATCTGCAGTAACCGGATAATCCTCTTCTCCATAACCGAACTCCTCAACCATATAAGGCTGTACATGTATAGGTGTAAAATAAGGTCTGCAACCTACTCCATTATCTTTTAAATAAATCATCATTTTTTCTCTATCAATACTCTCATGAACTTGAATTACATACACAAACCAACTCATCACTGTAACCTTTGGATCAATATAAGGAATAGTAACTCCTTCTATCTTACTCAATTCTTCATTATACATCTCTGCTACCGCTTGTCTTTTCTTCACAATTTCATCCAATCTATCCATCTGAACACAACCAAGTGCTGCTTGTAATTCGCTCATTCTGTAGTTATATCCTAACCTTTCATGATGAAGCCAAAATCCTGTTATTGCTCTTCCTTGACTTCTTAAGCTTTCTGCCATTAAAGCTATATTTTCATTGTTCGTAACTATAATTCCACCTTCACCTGTTGTTATTTGTTTATTAGGATAAAATGCAAATACTGCTGCATCTGCTAAACTTCCAGCTACATCTCCATCATATGCTGAACCAATAGCTTCACAACTATCTTCTATCAAATACAAATTATACTTATCTGCTATCTCTCTTAGCCTTTTCATATTCATTGGTTGTCCAAAGACATCTACTGCAAGGATAGCTTTAGTTTTAGCTGTTATTTTTTCTTCTATAAGATCAATATTCATATTTAAGGTTTGGGGGTCTATATCAACAAATACTGGTTTTGCACCTACCATCATAAAACAATTAGTTGATGCCACAAAACTAAAAGAGCTAGTTATAACTTCATCCCCCGCACCTATACATAGAGCTTTTATTATAAGGTGTAATGCACTTGTTCCACTATTCACTGCTACAGCATATTTCACTTTTGCATAATTTGCTATTTTATTTTCGAACTGAATTATTTTAGGTCCTATACTTAGAATACCGGATTTCATAACTTCCACTACTGCATCTATTTCTCTTTGTGTTATATCTGGTTTTGCAAGTTGTACTTTCATTATATTCTTTGTCCCCTTTCCCTAATTAAAATGTTTAGTTACTCCCGATGTAGTATTAATATTGTTTTTTTAAACTTCCCAATGATTTAATATCCTAAATAAATAGTTCTACGTAGCTTTGGCTTCCAATATTACCTACTAACATTTTCAAACTATTCTCTAACGTAAAAATACCCAATCTTTTTAAAGATTGGGTCGGTTGCACCATAGACTCCATACATCCCAGGTGCCCAAATATAGGATGCACTTCATAGTATCCCACTTTTTCTATAAGCATTTTATATAGAATATTCATTTATTTAAAATATATTACTTAAAAGTTATTTTTCTAAAATAAAAATTTTCGTATCCATCGGGATTATTAATTTAAAATCTCCAAGCATCATGACACGTCTCTTCATATAGCAAGTAAGTACCACTTATCTTCATTGCGTTTTTTTACATTTAGACATATAATCTATATGTACCTTTATATGAATGAAATTCTATTAATTGTTATTAATAGGGGAGGATGTACTTTATGCTAAAATATATATTTATCGGGATTTTATTAATTTTTATGTATGTTCTTTATGCTAGCTTAATGAAAGCGGCCGGTAAGAAGACACCCCTAATGCCAGATATTAAACATGATGAAGATAAAGATAATTAGATTAGGTATTTTTCTATATTTTATATGTCGAAATCTAATAGAAAATAGAATACGATATTTTCTATTATTAGAAGGTTAAAATTCACATAACATAGAATATATGTAATAATTAAAATAATTTTATGGGAAACGATGAAGTACGTTCTGTATTTGGGCACCTAGAACGTATAGAGTTTATGGTGCAACCGACCCAATCTGTGTAAACAGGTTGGTTTTTTTATGCTTTTATCTATAACACTGTGAAATAGGAACTATAACAATGTATCAATTTGATTGAAAGGGAGGAATTTAAAATGTACTTTTTCGGTCTATTCAAAAAAAAATTATCCATAAAGCAAGGTGAAGTATTACTTACCGAATATTGTAAAGTAAATGGTTTTGATGATAATACTACACAATGGAAGAAACCTAAATATGATACAAGTTGGTTTGCATATCGCAAGAAGTCAAATAAACTAATATCAAATAATTGGGTATCTTATCACCATATTAGAGGTAATGATAAATATAGTATATGGATTGATTTAGTAACTGAAGAAATAAGAGAAATTTTGAGATAGCCGCTTAAGTTTTATTCCAAAAATATAATAACTCCTACCTTTCATTTAATAAACAAAGCTACCGAATATATTTAAATATATTTCGGTAGCTTTGTTTATTAAAGCGTATTTATAAATTGTCCAATCATATTATCTATTAGCTTCATTCCAACTTCATTGGGATTCACTAGATCATCTGAGATGTAGAAATATGTTTATAGATACACCATTTAGGTCCTTTAATTCAATTTTTAACATAATTAAGTTTAATTAGAAAAATAGAATAATTTCTTGACATAATATAATGTAAATTATATAATTACAATTGTAAAAGATATGTTTAATTGATAAATTAAGTTAATATATTACAAAATAATGTTTTTATGTACATTTCTAATAGAAATTAATATATAATGTATGAATATTAGGGGGAAATTAAGATGGGGGAACAAATTGTTCAGCAGCAAGCAAAATTTTCTTTTTTGAAAAACCATTTTTTTAGCTATCAAATTAGTAGAGCACTTACAGATTGCCGTAAAATTGAAGAATATTTGCTTAGCAAGGATTCTTTAAGTAAATTTGATAGCAGATTAAATTTACTAATCTCTAACGGATTTAAAAATGAGATAGTAAATAATTATTTCTTATATAAGGGATATAACACGGATGGAAGTATAACTCCTATAATAAAATATAATATTATAGATGGAGAAATAGTAAAATGCATTAATGTAATCAATAAAGATATTATTGTTTTAGATTTATACGAAGAAAGTATTTACTTGCATAGTTATTTGAAAGATAGTCACTATATTACGGGCTATTTAATTAAAGAAAAGATAAAATCCAAGTTAAGTAAAACTCTGATTTTTAGCAATGAAAGAATTAAAATAAATATTAAGAATATTAATGAAATTCACACTATGAATGTAGTTGATGATTTTGTTAATGCTTTTATCATTTAAGCTATGCTCGTTAGTCCTTTTTTTCAGACGAAGGATTAGACCCCAATTTGAACACCTCGCATCTATTTCTTCCATTTTTTTTAGCCTTATATAAAGCTTCATCTGCATTAGCTATTAATTTTTTGAAATTAATAGTTGTATTTGGAAGTATAGTTGCAACCCCTATACTTATAGTTAAGGTTGTTTTTACTTCTGAATTAATGTTTTCAATTTTTAAAGCTTCGACATTTCTCCTAACCCTTTCTGCTATAACTAATGCTCCTGATTCATTTGTGTTATTACTGATAATTACAAATTCTTCTCCTCCATATCTTGCAACAAAATCACTACCTCTCAATATTAAGTTATTGATTGAGCTTGCAACAAACTTTAGACATTCATCACCCTTTAAATGACCATAAGTATCATTATAGTTCTTGAAATAATCAATATCTAAAATTAATAAGGATATTGGCTCTGAATTTATTATTGCCTTATCCCACTCTCTTACTATAATTTCATCAAAATACCTTCGATTATGTATTTCAGTTAAACCATCGATATATGACATATCTTTAAGTTTTCCTTCTATCTCCTTTTGTTCTGTAATATCTCTAGAAGCTGCTATCCACTCCACTATATTCCCATTCCCCCGCTTCATACTACGCAACGTTGATTCAACCCATATGTAGCTACCATCTTTTTTCATAAATCTATATCTTATAGTTGCCATTCCAGAAGCATTACTAAGCCTTTCTTTAAATGAATTAACTAAATCTATGTCCTCAGCATGAATAAAATATTTTATACTTCTTCCGACAATTTCTTTAGAATCATAACCAAGTACTCTTTTAGAGGAAGGTGATATATATAAATATTTCCATTGATAATTAAAGGTACTAATTATATCAGAAAGATTTTCTGTCATTATTCGGTAATATTCCATTTCTCTGTAGGTTATATTTCCTTTTTTTATAAAAGGGAATATAGAATATATAATAAATGCACCTGCAAAAGAAAACAAAACAAAAAATATAAGAGTACTAGCAGGGTTATTAGAGAAACCCATAGGTTTCATGAATATATAGAGTACTATAGTACTAAAAGTAGTATTAAAGACATTAATATAAATACTCTTTTTCAAGCTAGTTACCTTCATTTTAATAATGAATATATCAAATATGCCGATTGTTAATGATATAATAGCTAAAACTAAAAAGACTGGTGTAAATCCTAATATAAATAATCTATAAAGAATAATTACTATTGTTGTAAGAATAGCGGGTACTGGCCCTGCATAGGTTACTATCATATAGATTGTTAAATTTGATAAATCGATTACATTTTGACCAAGATGAATAGGATAACTCATCAATAATATACCAAGGTGACCTGTCCCTAATCCAGCTATTATTCTAATCTTAATTGATACACCTAAATCTGAAGGATTACGCCTAAATATATATCCAGTTAACAATAAAAAAGTCCCAATAATAAGAATATTTAAAAAGAAATCATTGAACACCTTTACTCACCTCTTTAAATAATAATTAGCACTCCAAAACTCTCAAGTCATTTCTTAAGTAATTTTGTAAAAAAAACCGACTTTAACTCATAATTTATTACTGTTTATTATAATTCTATATACTAGTTGAAAATCCTTTAAAAAATAATAATCCTTAATATCAAAAGCAGGAGTTAGTGTTAAACTCCTGCTTTTACCTTATTACCTTTATTATTATTGATTATTTCAAGGCTTGTTTAGCTTCAGCCACCGCTGGTATGTTTGGTTCATCAGCTTTGCCTATTGTGCCTTCTAGTATTTTCCAAACAATATTGTGATCATCAACTATATTAGCAAAGTTACCCTTTTGCCAATTCTTTGCTATTGCAATAAAAGTATCTTTTTCTTTGGATGCTTTAATAGTATTAATCATGTTTAATAATTCTGATACTGTCTCCTTATTAACCGTTACTGTACCCCATATTTTGTTGTCTTCTGCAAAAATAAGAGTATTTGCCATTTCATGCATTCTTATTACTACTTCAATTCTGGTTTCCTTTTGACTTTCTACTGTTTCTACTTCTGATTTTGCTAGTACTGAGTTTTCCTTTACATCTACTATTTGTGGCTGAGCTACATTTACAGTTGGTGCTTTACTCTTAGCTGAGTTATCATTCGTCATATTAGTTGCTACTTTAAAACTACCCGCACATATTCCTACCACTATTATAAGCCCACCAATTATAAGTTTTTTCATTTTATATCCCCCACTTGTAAATTTGTATTTTAATTACATTATATACTATTTATACATATTTTTACAACGTATGTTCGAATTTAAAACTAACTATTTTCAAACCGCCAAGCATCTCGGCACATTGCTACAATATCACGTTTGGCTGTCCACCCTAATTCTCTCTTAGCTTTCGAAGTATCTGCATAACACTCAGCAATATCTCCGGGCCTCACCTCTACTATTTCATAAGGTACTTTAATACCATTTGCTTCTTCAAAAGCCTTCACTAATTGTAGAACTGAAGTACCTTTTCCTGTACCTATATTATATATATGTGTACCTTCAGTTAGATTATTTAATGCTGCGACATGTCCTTCAGCCAGATCCATCACATGGATATAATCACGGACTCCCGTGCCATCCACTGTTGGATAATCATTTCCAAAAATACTCAGTTTCTTAAGCTGTCCTTTTACTACTTTAGTGATATAAGGCATTAAATTATTAGGAGTACCATTAGGTGACTCCCCAATTAATCCACTCTCATGAGCTCCCACAGGATTGAAATATCTAAGTAATGTTAAAGACCAATCTGGATTTGCTTTAGCTATATCAGTTAGAATCCTCTCACTCATAGCTTTAGTTTCTCCATATGGGTTTGTGGTAAGTAGAAGTTTCATGGACTCTACAAATGGAACAGTGTTCTCTCCATACACCGTAGCTGATGAACTAAAAATAAATTTTTTAACTCCATATTTTAAGCATGATTTTGATAATATCATTGTGGAGACTAAGTTATTATAATAGTATTGCAAAGGCTTTTCTACAGATTCTCCTACTGCTTTGAGTCCAGCAAAATGAATGATACCATTTATTTTGTGCTTTAAAAATATTGGATCCACAGCTGCTTCATCAGTCACATCTATCTGGTAGAAAGTAATATCTTTATTCGTTATTTTTTTTACTTTATCTATAATTTCAGCTTTACTGTTGCAAAGATTATCTGCAACAATCACTGTATGTCCTGCTTTTATTAAAGCCACACAAGTATGTGAGCCTATATATCCCGCACCACCAGTTACTAGTATGTTCATTGATATATTCTCCTTTCTGACTTACTAACAATCACTAAGTTACTCTTTTAAATGGCTATCTTAATATATATTAGTCATCTATTTTTTATATTCTTAGTCATGGATATATTACAAAAACACTTGTTCAGAGATATAAACTTTCAATGAACTTGCTTGATTTTTTATTATAATTGTATTATTATGGGGCAATAGCCGAATCTTTCAAAGAAAGTACCGGGGATTTAATTTTGGGGTGAAGCTTTATGATAAAGCGGGGTACCTCTACCCTAACCCGTCAACTAACCTGGGAGGCATAAGGAGGATATACATATGATCACATCTAAAACCCTTAAAACATTTTTTTTAACATCAGTACTGACAATAGGTGTCTCAGTAATTGCATCACAGAGTACATTTGCAGCTACCTTAACAACTGAACCTTATACTGTAAAAAGTGGGGATTGCTTATCTGTGATAGCGCAACAACAAGGACAATCATTAAATAATTTAAGGATAGCTAATAACAAGTGGGATGATTTTATTTTTGTGGGACAAGTTCTCAAGGTTCCTGTAACAACTAGCTCTACTGCAGCGCAAACCAAACCTGTGGCAATAAAATATACAGCTAGTGAATTGGACATGCTAGCTAGGTTAATTACTGCCGAAGCACAAGGAGAGCCTTATGATGCTCAAGTTGCTGTAGGCGCCGTAGTTGTAAACAGAGTTAAGCACGAACTCTTTCCAAATTCAATAAGTGCTGTTATTAATCAAAGGACAAATGGTAATTATGAATTTACGCCAGTACTAAATGGTAACATTAATAGACCTGCAAATGAAAGTGCTGTGAAGGCTGCACTTGAAGCTCTCAGTGGAAACGATCCAACAAATAAAGCATTGTTCTTTTATGATGGAGTTACTCCAAAGGCTTTGACTGAACCACAACCTGTTTCCAAAGTAATAGGCAATCTAACATTTGTACACCTTATAGAAAACTAAAATAACAAAAAAGAGATAGAAGATTCATAGTTTTTAATGAATCTTCTATCTCTTTTTTTGCCTTAAACTTATAATCTATTTTAAGGCTCTGCTTTATGTATAGTTACCAATGCACAACGGCTAAAGTCGGTAAAATTGTACTCAGGGGTCCTTAAATCTTAAACTTCTGTACCAATTCACTAAGCTTTTGTGCAACTTTTGCTTGAATTTGTGAGGTTTGTGCTACCTGTTCCATAGCTTTTGTGGTTTCATCAATACTAATTTGAATGTCTCCTGTATGTTCTGCAGAAAGTTGTGAATTTTGTGCCAGAGTTTGAACTGCCGTACTAACTTGATTTACTGTGGCTTCCACCTCTTCTGACATTGATGCAATTTCTTCTGACATGGCACTTATAAAGTCCCCATCATCACCATATTGCTTTCCTGATTTTGAATATTCTTCTAAAATAGGTTTAATATTTTCTATAATGAATTTAAGTATATCATTGCTATTTACAGATAGATTCTTAAATGCATCTTGAACTTTTGCTATGGTACTTTGGATGGTAGTTACAGTTTCCGAGGATTTTTCTGCAAGCTTTCTTACTTCATCTGCAACTACTGCAAAACCTTTCCCTTGTTCTCCAGCTCTAGCGGCTTCAATAGCTGCATTTAAGGCAAGTAAATTAGTTTGTGATGCAATTGCTGCAATTCCATCTGCCATAACTTTTATTTCATCTACAACTTTTCCATCTTCTATAGCTTTTAATATATTCTTTTCCCTTTCTTTATAAATACTATTACTTTTATCCAATACATTTTTAGTATATATCTGAACTTCTTTAGCTCTATCTTTAATTTGAGTAGCATTACTGCTACCCTCCATAGCCTTAGAAGATAGTTCTTCCATACTTGCGTTAACTTCCTCAATGGATGCAGTTATTTCCTCTGATGTAGCACTTCCTTCTTGAACAGAGCTATTTATTTCCATTGTTGAACAGTTTATAACTTCTATTTTAGCTGTTATTTCCTCAACTGTAGCTGAAAGTTCTTCAGAGGATGCACTCACCTCCGAAGAATTGTTCATTATTTCTTTTATTAGTTCTTTAATATTTTCTTGCGCAATATTTAACGCAATGCCGGTTTGTCCAAATTCATCTTCTCTTGTAATAGTCATTGTCCTGGAAAAATCATAACGAGAAAATCGCACTGCTAAGTCTTTTATTTTATTTAATGGATATATTATATTTTTACTTAATATGTAAGCCATAAAAATTATAATGAAAAATGCTATAGCTGTATAAAGTGTAACTGTATTCCTAACCTTGTTAAATTGAGCTATATTATTTAAATTTGCCAGTTGTGCTGATTGACTATTTATAGTAATACATTTTTCTAATTTTTCAAGCATAGAAATTTTTACTAAATCAAGTTCTGAATTAAAAATCTTAACTGCACCCTCATAGTTATTTGATTTCACAAGTTCAATGACCTTAGGACTTAATACTTTATATTTTACTAAGTCTATACTAAAATCAGCATAAATTTTATCCTCTTCTTTTGATGTAGTAGGTAGACTGTCATATTCCTTTTGATATTTTATACTTTCATTTGCTAAATTATTTATATTCTTTACTTGCTCATCTAATTTTGATTTATCTCTTTCAAAAATAATTCTAAGCATCTCTGCGCTAATTCCATTTAGATTCCCTTTGATTTCTTCCAAATCCTTAATGGATGTTAAATAATTACTATATATAATCTTAGAACCCTCATTGATCTTTGCTGAACTTAATATACCCTCTACTCCTATTAAAACCATAAAAATAGAAATCACAAAAAATACTGATACAAGTTTTTTCTTTACACTTAAATTTATAAAAAAATTCATGCTAACGTTTCCCTTCTGTTTTCATAATATATTCTTCAAAATCCTGTATAGAAAGTGGTTTGCTATAATAATAACCTTGAATTATATCGCAGCCATATTCTTTTAATGTTTTCATCTGATGCTCCTGTTCAACACCTTCGGCCACTACCTTCATATCTAAAATATGGGCAAGATCTATGATGTTTTTTATAATAAGACTTCTTTTATTATCACAATTAATAAAATCAATAAAGCTTTTATCAATTTTAATAGTACTTAAACTAAGCTGACTTAGATGGTTATATGAGGAATAACCTGTTCCAAAATCATCTATAGATATTTTAATATCTTCTTTTATAAATTCATTAAGCATTTTATCCGCATATTTAATATTTTCAATAATAGCACTTTCTGTGACTTCCAGTTCTAAGACACTCGGTGGCAACCCATGTTCTTTTAGAATATGGGTTATGTATTCTGGTAAACATGTATCTCTAAATTGTTTTGCTGATATATTCACAGCAACATTTATATAATTAACTCCACTTGCTTCCCAAGTTTTTATTTGCCTACAAACCTTTCTAAGTACATATCTTCCAAGTTCTATAATAATGCCCGTTTTCTCAGCAATAGGTATAAACTCACCAGGTGAAATAGTTCCAAGTTCCTGATCCTTCCATCTCAGTAGTGCCTCAATTCCTATGAGCTTTTCATCTTTTAAATTAATTTTAGGTTGATAGTACACTTCTAACAAATCATTTTTGATAGCTTTATTAAGATTTTTTTGCACTTTTGATTCTCTAAATAGTTTCTCTTTCATTAAACTATTAAAGATACTAAAACGATCCCTTCCTTGTTTTTTTGCATAGTTTAAAGCTATATCCGCATTTTGAATTGTAGTAAATACATCTTCACCTTTTGTATTTATATAAATTCCCATACTAGCTGTTAAATTTACCTGAGTATCTTCTATTACCAGTGTATTTCTTAACATATTTAGTATTTTTTCTGCATAGTTATCAAGACTTTCTTCTTTATAGCTAATTATTAGAAACCTATCAGAACCAGAATATGCAACTATAGATTTATTCTTAGAATCAACTGATAAGATTTTGCCTACTTCATTTAATACCTTATTACCAAAATCATAACCCCAAACATCATTAAGTGTTTTAAAATCATCTAAACCTATAAGTATAGCTGAATATTTACTATTTACCTTATTCCGCATTACTCTAGGAAGCATATAAACTATGTAATTTTTATTTTTTAAACCTGTTGTTAAATCAACATAGGCATAATCATATACTTCATTGTCTATTAAATTACTACTTTCTCTACACATATTAACTCCATTCTGCATTCTTTAAATTATTTACATATTTTCACCATTATATAATTTTAACCTTATTTGCAACATATTTCAACATTTGTTTGTGTTTATTTTAACAAATTCATTTACAAATTTTTACCGACAAATATAATTTAAATAAAAATTACGATAATATCTTAAAGTCAAAGTGGCTACGTACTACGCCAACTGGCTTAAGTTTCCCCTATTTAATTACACCCTCAATCACAGTCATCTTTTCTATTATTCTAAAGTAAAAACCATATAAAATTCTTCTATTGACTCTGCATCAGCTAAAATTTTCACAAATTGCTGTGGTTTGTATCTTTGAAGCAGATTATTATATTTTTAGCTAAATCTACTCTATTAGAAATCTCGTTATCTGTAATTATTATCGCTTTATTTTTAATGAAGTTGTATTTTATTAAATGTGACTGATTATACTTTTATTTACTAGATTACCATGTTTAAAATTATAAGCAGTAAGTGTAATAAATATTAAAACATCATGTAAACGTTTGTTCTATTTTCAACCATTTCATTCAACATAATATTTATGTATTGTAAATCTTTATATATTTTACCACAATATACTACATTGTTCTATATTTTTATTTCGTTATAATACGACATTATATTTTTAGTATACACGGAACAACTATAGTTAAAATTAAACTGACCAGTATTCCTTTACTCCAACCTTTTCATATTTATTAAACTTTAAAACTTTTTCATTTCTTATTGTTGATGGTGAACATACTTGAATAATTAAATCTGGCACTCCAAAGTATCCAGTGCCTCTTAATCCACTCTTATTACATACAACTAAAAGATCTGGTTGCACTACATTTTTTGATTTACCTTCTTCAATTACGTCATTTGGTATTATTAAATCAAATGGAGCAGTAAAAGCTATGCAAGATTTCTCTATTCAGTGGTCCCTCCTCGATGCCTTCGGGCTCCTATATAGCTCCCACATTTGCCCAAGGTTCTGACCCCTTACAGAGTTCTGGAAAGCCAAAGTAAGAATTGAGTTAAATTTAGTTAAATCTAGTTAAAATCGTAACCATTTTGTATCCATACTTTTATATTACCAAAGTCTAAAATAATTTAGAAAAAGAAAGAGAATGTATTTGTATAGAGTTGTTTTTATAATTAACAAACATTTATTTGTATAAGTCCTTTACACCAAACAAACACTTAGCATATAATAACATTAAGAAGTTTGGGAGGCTATTATATGAATATAGGTTATCTAAAAGTATCAACTATAGATCAAAACGAAAACAGACAACTAGAAAGCTTAAAGGAATATGACATCGATAATTGGTTTAGTGAAAAGGTTAGTGCTAAAGATACAAAAAGACCAGAGCTAAAAAGGATGATAGAGTTCGCTAGAAAAGACGACACAATATATATCCATAGCCTGGATAGGTTAGCAAGAAGTACAAAGGATCTGTTAAATATAGTCGAGCAGTTACAATCAAAAGGAATACACCTAGTAAGCCATAAAGAGAATATAAACACTAACACAGCCACAGGTAAACTAATGATAACTATGATAGGGGCTATTAGTAACTTTAAAAGACAAAATATGTTAGAGCGTCAACGTGAGGGTATAGCAATAGCAAAAGAGAATGGAGTATATAAGGGTAGAAAGGTTATACCGTATCCAAATAACTGGTTTGTAGTATATAGCCAATATAAGATAAGGGAACTAACAGGTACAAAAGCTATGAATATGTTAGGACTTAAACGGAACACATTCTATAAATTAATAAAAAAGTATGAAAAGGAGTAATAAGCAATAGCAGGTGAACAAATGAGATATAAATTATCCTCTACTACTCAGAGCATGAAAAGATATATTATATTTACAGGGAAATCGAAACCCGACAAGCCTTAATATAACAGAGTTTAGATAAATTAATTCGCTATTGTCCATAAAATACCATTTTATTTAATAAATAATTACTTATGGAATAAACTTGGTGGAGTTAAAGGTAAATCATTAATTTTTAAAATTCATAAAGTGAATTATTAAGCTGCTACATAATCCTACCCTAATCTATCCCACTCTGTTTTTTTATACTTAATAAATTTTAAGCTGCTATTAATCTTATCTTCATCATATTCTCGATATCTCTGCTCTTTAGCCCAAGCCTTAACATCTTCATGGTCGGGATGTTTATCATCATTATAAATTTCAAGAAACGCATAATACCCCAAAAGCCCCCCCACATCTTCTGGTGGAGCAGTCTCTGCACCATCAATAACAGTTGGGTATCCATAATAATAATCTTCAATAGTTTCTTCTAGGGTAATTAGAATCCGCCAATCATCACCAAAATCATATCTATAGTTAAGCTGACCATATTTCTCTAGATATTTATCGATTTTTATACTTTGTGGTTGCCTCACTGTTGTTTTAAGATGATGCGCTATAATACCAAGTTGATCATTATTTTTATCTAGTTTAACGTTCTTATATCGAGCTTTATATAACTTATTTTCATAATAAGTATCAGCATCATTAGTAATACTTAAATTTTCTTCTTTTAAATCAAATTTAAACAAATGGGAAGCCTCATAGGGATATCCGCTTTCGAAATTAGTCACATTCTGAATAACATCATGTAGCCTATTAAATGTCGCCCCAGCGGGCATAATAACTATTCTGTAGATAAGTGGATTTGATTCTGTCAGCTCTATTTTAATTTTATAAGCTTTCATAAAATGACCTCCTGATAATAATAGAATGTATTCATAGAAGCTACATGTCTAGTAAAGATTATTACTTATTTTAAGCATTTACAACTGAAAATATCAATCTAAGAATAATTGTAACATCTTAAAACTTCTTTATCTATGATTTTTAATAATGCCACGCACATTTATGATCTTACACATTAATTCCATTATTGATTTGTCTTATTAGAATGTGCTTTCGTTTCACTGTACTACTTATGTTTTGTTAAGTCATCATAGGCGGATATGTCGTCACAATCTACATTTCCACTATCAATATATTAGTAGTTTTAAAAGCAGCTTGAACCTAAGTAAATACACAAATCTAAGTTATTTATAGGTGTTCCCATAGAGAAATATATTTAATTCACACTTGGAAAAAATTACGTCATATATTAGAATAATTAAGATTGTTATTATTAATGTCGTGAAATCAGTTTTATTGACAAAAAAACTACCGAAATATATATTTATAAAAATATAAGTTTCAGTAGTTCCCACCCATGGCTGTCGCTATGTTTCTATTTGCTACTCTAAAATCTCTCCCTGTTCATAGCAAACTTTAAGGTATTGTGGTGTCATATAATAGACTGCCATATTATAATCATCTATATACCCACTTATCCAAGAGTTATACACGTCTATTAATGTCATAACTAAATCTTTGTTATATACATTTTCTATAAGTCTTTGATATACTGAACCAATACTCCAATAATCAGGCACATTATATTTACAATCATTTACATTATCAAAAGAACCTTTTTCTATTTTATATTCTTCTATAAATCTATCGGCTACAACTGCTATTTGTTCAGAATGAAATACATCTGCATATTCAAATATATGTCTAATAGCTTCTTCACCTAAAAAGGTTACGATAGCAAAACGTTTATTTTTAGTTTCACGCCCTATAAATTCTATTAAGCTACATGTATAGTAAAGATTATTACTTATTTTTGATTTCATCTTAAATTATAGCTCCTTTCATAGGTTAAGCACGCTAAAGATCTTGCTGTATGAAAGCTTATTTGATGTGTCGGATATCTAAACTTTGCTAATTCCCAAAATGCATTTCTAGATATCTTGCCTTCAACAAAATCCTGAACATAATTATAAATAGTATCATCTGCCATAGGTCCCTCTACTAAATCATACCCATGGCTTCTACCATTTCTACACATAACTATAAAATCTAACCACTCATCACTCATTTTTTCAAACTGCTTAACATTTAGCTGTGCACTAATAGTACAATTATATACACTAACTACACTTTTACTTATATTACGTAGAGCCCCTCGCTCTGCTTGTTCTGGCAATATAGTGCAATAAAATCCCCAATAAAAATCCTTTGTATACTTTCCAATCCTAATTTCAGGATTCGTAATAACTTCATCACCGCCATGATAAATTGTTAATGTATCATCTATAAGATTCTCCATAACTATTCTCCTCAATTTGTTCTACAATTTAAATATATACTATTCACTAATTGTATCATGAAAATTAAAAGTTACTCTACGTTCTTATATAAAATAAATATAGTTTGTATAAATGTCGTGAAATTAGATTTTAACCACATATACCCCTACTCACTCCGCATCAGCCGTTCCATCTTTGATGCCCTTCAGGTTTCCATATTTACCCAGGGGTCAGACCCCATAGCCAAAGCTATGGGGTCTGACCCCCATATTTAAGATTAAAAAATTCAACAGGTACATTATGCAGTGCTGCGATTTGTTCTAGGCTATAACCCGGATATTCACTCAATAATTCATCAGGAATAAGCAGTTCCGCAGCAAAAATATTAGCTTCACGTTCAAATTTATCTTTTACACAAAAGGTGTGTTTTTGAAGAAATACTATATTCAATTTAGAGTGAAGTATAGCATGTCCAAGTTCATGGCAACATACTATTTTTTTATTTATATAGTCTAATCTATTATGGATATGTATAATTTTAAGTTTAGGGCATGCCTGATAGAAGCCACTAATTTGTGGACCTAAGTCATCATACATAATCTTTATCTTTAAGTATTCCGCTAATTCAAAAGGGTCATTTGTTTTATATTTTTTTATCAGAAGTTGCGCAACATTTCGTACATGCTCCAAGTGAAAACCTCCAAACTAAAATATTAATCTGTATTGCTTGTATATTTTTTAGGTGTATACTTCTTTTTATTAGAAATTTTGGCGTACTCTAGCCCAGCTCTTATGGCTCTTGCTAAAATCTCTAGGTCTTCTTCATCTAATATATCTCCATTTAGCATTATTGCATCCTGGGAATTAATCATATCTAATGTGCGATTTAGTATCTTACCAATATCTCGTTCGTTGCTTTGGGTTAAACTAGGTATATATTGCTTACTTAATCCATCACTTCGTAGATCCGTTCTTCCTAATAAATAGTCCATAGAAACCTGAAAAAAATCAGCGAAGGCTTGCAATGCAGGATTTTCAGGCACCTGAGCATTTTTCTCATATCTAGATATTGAACTTTTATTTATAGAAAAATTCTGAGCAAGTTTGTCCTGAGTTAATCCTTTTTCCATTCTTAATTTCTTAAAACGTTCACCAAAGGTTGCCATAAAAATCACCATCCTATATTTATTATCTCATAAATTAAGCTAAATGTAATTATATGTTACATAAATAAAATAAATTATATTTTTCTATTGACAAGTTGCGTTTAAAGCAATAAAATATAATAAAGATGTAGTGTAAAAATAATACAAATAAGTAATATAATATTGTGGTTCCATCCTTTTTATAGGAATTTATTTATAAATAATATTGTTTTTACTACATTATAATACTTTCACTGTAAAGCACAGTGAATATTTTTTGAAAAATAAGTTGTTTTAAAAACATCATAACATGAAATTATAACGTATATCAAGGGAGGAATTAAAAATGGCAAAATACAGACAGCTTCATACAGAATTTTGGAGTGATAGCTTTGTGCTTGAACTTACCCCAGAGGAAAAATATTTTTATTTGTACCTAATGACAAATACCAAAACAACGCAATGCGGAATCTATGAAATATCTAAAAAAACTATTGAGACAGATTCGGGATATAACAGGGAAACTGTAGAAAAGCTAATTAAAAGATTCAGTGACTATAAAAAAATCTTATATTGTGAGGATACACGAGAGCTCATGGTTATAAATTGGATAAAATATAACGTTCCTAACAATCTCAACACTATAAAATGTGTACAACGAGAAATAGACAAGGTTAAGCATAGTGAATTTGTTCAAATACTATTTAACAAATGTCAGTCGGCAGGAATGGATGTAGATAAGATTTTTGAGAACTATATTATAGAAGAAACTTTTGATAATGCACCTGCGAATGATAATGCTTCTGTGCCTTGCTCATTTGAAAAAGTGAACATGCCTCCTTTAGAATTTACGTTAGAGAAAAACTACGAAGAAATTCAGGAAATAAGTGGATTAAAAATTAATAATCCCCTTAGTAGGGGCTTGCAAGGGGCTTATAAGGGGCTAGGAAGTAATAGAATAAGAAGTAATAGAATAAGAAGTAATAAAGAAGAAGTAATAAGTAAAAAACAAAAATCAATAAATAAAGAAGAAGAAGTAAGAAGTAAAACTGGTGTAGTGATGAAATATGAAAATTTTTCTGCTGCTGATTCTGAGGGATTAAAAAATACAATTAAAATATTTGAAGAAAATGTACATGCTATCACCCCACTAGAATATGAAAAAATATTAGAATTTACAAATCATGTAACTAACGAAGTTATTATTATGGCAATAGAGGAAGCTGTAAATTATGACGCTAAGACCATGAAATATATTAGTAAAATACTCAATAGCTGGATAAGTAACGGCGTAAAAACCGCTGATGAGGTAAAGGCCTATCAAAAAAAGTGGACTGATAAAAAGACAAGCAACTTAAGTCAGAATGTGAAAAAGGGAGGCTTCTGTGACTATGATCAAAGAACTTACGATTTTGATGCCCTGGAAAAAAAATTATTAGGCTATGAGGATACTGAGGATTAAGAATAAATAAAAAGGACGGTGTATTTTATTATGGAAAAACTAGTTGAAAAGGCTAAAACTAAAGAGATTGGGGCTGCAGAAGAAATTATAGAAAAATTCAAATATCTCATATTTAAGGAGGCGTCAAGGTATCACGTTCCAGGTTTTGAGCTAGAAGATTTGGTGCAGCACGGATATTTGTCCGTTTTGAAAGCCATAGCTATGTACAAGCTAGGTAGCAATAGCTTTAACGGCTACTGCATAAATGCCATAAGAATGAATTTCAAAGCTCTTCTAAAAGGCCAGATAAAACATTTCAGAGAGGTGCCAAACAATGAAATGCTAGATTTTGATACTTTTGGAGATTATGAATTTACCTTAGAGGATGAAGTAATAGCTTACGATGAAGTTAAAAAACTATATGTAGCTCTTGATAAACTGGATCCTTTAGAGCGTGATATTTTAGAGCGGTATTATGTTTTGGACCAGTCCCTAGGAGAAATAGCCTGTGATAGCGATAAAAGCTACCATCAGTTTGCAAGAATTAAGAGAAAAGCTTTGGAAAAACTGAGAGCACTTATATAAATTTAAATTTATATATTATAAAAAAGTCCGCACAAAATTTCGAAGGGGCATATATATTCAATGAAAACAAAATGGAAGGGGTGATTAACATGGCAGTTAAATCAACAAAGGTAGCCAGTGTGTTAAAACTTACTATGAAGGTAGGCGTTGACATCAAAGGAAAAGACAAGTATGCAACAAAAAGACTAACCAATTTAAAAGTTGCTGCAGTAGATGAAGACATATTTGCAGTAGGACAAGCTATCTCTAACATTAAAACTTATCCATTATTCGGACTAGACAGAGAGGATCAGTTCAGCTTAGTTAACGAGTAGTTGTTAGCTGAAAATCAAAGCCCAGAATTCAAAACCCTTGAGTCAAATAATTAAAAGGAGGTAATGTGATATGCATAAATTAGCTATGAGATTTTTAACATCTACGGAAGGTAAGTATTTTACTTTGACTGTAGATGACATTAAAGCTGATGGAGATGGAGTTCCAACTGTGACTGAAGCTGAGGTCAATGCGCTTATGGATTTAGTCATTGCAAAGAACATTTTTATATCAGCTAATGGCAACTTAACTGGCAAGAAAGATGCTAAAATAATTACTACTGATACTAGTACAGTTGATGTAGCTTAGTAATATAGTGCCCCTGGGGGCACTATATTTTTATGTGTAAATATTCTATTTTTACGACAAAAATACTACCCAAAATTTATACTTCTATAAATTTGAGTAGTTCCCTCCCATGGCTGACGCCAAGTTTTTTTGCCTCTATTCTATTCCTGTGCCATCTTTGATGCCCTTCCGGGTTACCCTTTGGTAAAAATCCGCTCCTCCCTCGAGGCGTTAGGAGATGGGAAGGAAGATCCTTGCTATTTATGCTAGGTTAGGTTACTGTTTTCTTTGCGTTGTCCATCCAGCTTAGCACTATTCAATTACTTAGGCAGCCTTTAATTCGACATCAGGTTGCACCAATTCTAGAAAATGTACTTCTAATACATCATGGTTGCTAACTCGAAAGTGATTTTACATTTTTTTTCACAATAGTATTTTTGATTTGAACTCGTAGGTTTATCAGGTATGGTTAATTTTAATAGATGTCCTTTTATTAAAGGATTGAGTATCTTCTCTCTCACATAACTCCTACTTTTTATCTTAAGAAAACATTGAATTTCATTTCTACTTCTAGGAATTTTACAAAACCTTAAAATTTCATCGGTTCTATCATTTTCTTGCAGAATAACTTGACCACCGGCTTAACCACCGGCTTGACCACCGACTTGACCACTTGCCTGTTGAGACAACGGAATAATCGTCTTAAAAATATCCCCTTCAATGAAGGTAGGCTCTACACCAGAATATATCTTATTGTATTTATAAATATTAATGACTTCTGATCCCAATTCATCCACCCATCCAATTTCTTTGAAGAACTTTGCTATTGTTGGATTCTTTGGAAATGGTGAAAAGTTCTCAGGATCAATGATACCATTACCGTGAGACTTGTTGCTATTTTCAACAAAAACTCTATCTTTTTCAATAATCAGCTTTGCCGGGAATGGATTAGCAAATTCTCTATGAATGAGTAAATTAGAAACAACTTCTCTAAAAATTTTGTCTCTAAGGCTAATTCTTATATCTCCTTCAAGGTAAAAATTATCATTTAGATGCTTTGAAACAAAGTGCATGAGACGTTCATAACTATCTAGCAGATTAACCCGAATATCATCCCTATCATCATAACGCTCTAAATTTACTCTTCGTAAAATAGCATCGGTTCTATAATGTGGCAACGCTGCATGAATCAACTCTTCATTTCCAAAAATGAGAATACCACCAAGAGTGATGCCCTCTTTACCACTTTGGGGATCTTTAAGAAATAGGCCTGCACTTTTTAAGAGTTCTAAATCATTCATTGACTTCCATGGATGATCTGATCTTTCATTGGCAGCCATTTTCCTAACTTTTATTAAAAGTTCAGCCTTCAGTTCAGATATTTCCGCAAATGGGAAAATACGATTCTCTGTATATTCCCCCTGCTTTCTCATGTACATTCCAGAAACGAGATTAGTATTATCAGTGATGTCCATATCTCCATCTTCATTCCTATCAAAAATCTTCCCATTACACCTATGAACTTGGGAACTCTCCGGCACAAAGATGTAGAGAACCACTTTCCCTTCAATCTCTATTTCCTCTACAGATAAATAGAAGTTTGGGCTAATTTTCTGAGGATTATTCATGGAAGTCACAAACTCCTTCTTAACCTTCTCTATTGCTTCTGGATTAATTCCTACAATACCACCTTTGTCTTCAACACCAAGAAATAAGTGTCCTCCATTTCGATTTAGAAAAGCACAGACCGATTCAAAAACATCTTTATTTAATTTATTTTTACTTTGCTTAAACTCAACAGTTATACTTTCTCCGCCGTTGAGAATTTCGCTTATTCTTTTAACTTTCATATATATCAACTTCCACTCTAAATTTTTTATTTAAACCCTACAAGCTAAATGAAGTACATCTTTAGATTTTTTGGAGATTATGAATTTACCTTAGAGGATGAAGTAATAGCTTACGATGAAGTTAAAAAATTATATGTAGCTCTTGATAAACTGGATCCTTTAGAGCGTGATATTTTAGAGCGGTATTATGTTTTGGACCAGTCCCTAGGAGAAATAGCCTGTGATAGTGATAAAAGCTACCATCAATTTGCAAGAATAAAGAGAAAAGCTTTGGAGAAACTGAGAGCACTTATATAAATTTAAATTTATATATTTAAAAAAGTCCGCACAAAACTTCCAAGGGGCATATATATTCAATGAAAACAATATGAAAGGGGTGATTAACATGGCAGTTAAATCAACAAAGGTAGCCAGTGTGTTAAAACTTACTATGAAGGTAGGTGTTGACATCAAAGGTAAAGACAAGTATGCAACAAAAAGACTAACCAATTTAAAAGTTGCTGCAGTAGACGCGGACATATTTGCAGTAGGAGAAGCTATCTCTAACATTAAAACTTATCCATTATTCG
>Ga0209123_1000113_pt1 | contig 129113 bp, 105 predicted proteins | sample BarGraIncu00431A_FD_184500 | JGI IMG/M metagenome (GOLD analysis project Ga0209123, IMG submission 184500) | Arctic peat soil microbial communities from Barrow, Alaska, USA - Barrow Graham LP Incubations 004-31A (SPAdes) (version 2) | ecosystem: Environmental > Terrestrial > Soil > Wetlands >... | reverse complement strand
TTTCTTTCTTCGCCGGTTTTGTTTTCACAAACCTGATACAAACCTCTCAAGGTGTCTTCGCTGTAAATTACGTTTTCATCTTTGTCGTTCCGGTCGGCTACACGGAAAAATAGCTTTTTCGTAATTTCTTCGATTGGTTGATTAAAAACAATTTCGTGCTTTTCCATCACTGTAATGCTATCAATCAGGCTATCCAAATCGTGAACCTGGTGAGTGGAGATAATCAAACATCGGTTTTCGTCAATTGCTGATGCCACCATTCTTCGAAACTGACCTTTGGATGGTATGTCAAGTCCATTGGTTGGTTCGTCCATAAGCAGTAATTTGGTGTTTGTTGCCAAACCGAAAGCAACAAATACTTTCTTTTTCTGACCATGCGAAAGCTTGTTTAACATCGATTTTTTATTGTCTATATCAAACTCTTTCAGATAACCGTTGAATTGCTCTGAATTGAATTTAGGATAGAAGGGAGCATAGACTTTTTCGTAGTTTTCGATACTCAAAGTTAGTTGAGGCAATTCTTCGGGTAGAAAGAAAATTTCCTGAAGCATTGCAGGGTTACGTTTTATCGGATTGAATCCAAGGGTGTCGATGGAGCCGGCCTTTGGAAAGTCTAGTCCGGAGATCAATTTCAATAAGGTGCTTTTACCTTCGCCGTTCTTTCCAAGTAGTCCATGTATGCGTCCGGCTTCGAGCTTTAAGCTCAAATTGCTAAGTAATTCTGATCGTCTGCTGTAACTGAATGTTACGTTTTGCACATTTACCATGATTGTAAATTATTACGTTGTTGTTTGAATTAGTGTATTAGTGAAATAGTACACCGCAAAAGTATTGCAAGTTTTTGATTGTACAATAGTTTTGAAGTTAATAAATCTTAATTCTATGAAAGTTTTTTCAAAAGTGCGGTTTCTGTACCGTTGCGAAGTAAATAACTGTACTTCTGCAACTGGCCTATGGAAGATGAAAAATGCTTACCTTTGCACTAATTATGAGTTTTGGACTATAAATTATTAATTAGAAGATGCATACTACCCCCGAAAAACTCGAACAGTTTCAACGATTGCTCGAAATAATGACCGAACTTCGTGCTAAATGCCCGTGGGACAAGGAGCAAACCTTCGAAAGTTTGCGAACACTTACTATCGAAGAAACCTATGAGTTGGCCGACGCCATTATCAAAAATGACAAAAAAGAGATTCGTAAAGAATTAGGTGATATATTATTACACATTGTTTTCTATTCCGAAATGGGCAGCGAGACCTTCGATTTCGACATTTACGATGTGTGCCAGGGGCTGTGCGAAAAGCTTATTTATCGTCACCCTCATATTTTTGCCGACGTAACAGCCGAGAATAGCGAAGCCGTGATGCAAAATTGGGAACAGTTAAAACTAAAAGAGAAAGGTGGAAACAAGTCGGTGCTATCGGGTGTTCCCACTTCCTTGCCGGCACTTATCAAAGCTCACCGTATACAAGACAAAGCGCGCAGCGTAGGTTTCGACTGGGAAGAGCGCGAACAGGTTTGGGGCAAGGTTCAGGAAGAAATTGATGAGTTCAAAGCAGAAGTTGCTGCCATGGATAAGGACAAGATGGAAGCCGAGTTTGGCGATATGCTATTTAGTCTGATTAATGCAGCCCGGCTGTACGATATTAACCCGGAGAATGCATTGGAGCGCACCAACCGCAAGTTTATCAACCGTTTCAACTATCTCGAATCGAAAACCATCACCCAGGGAATTGACTTGAAAGCCATGAGTTTGGCTGAAATGGATGTGATTTGGGAGGAAGCGAAAGCTGTAGAAAGAAATTTACAAAAGTGATAACTCTTAATTGCCACCAATAACTTTCAACTATCAATTTTCCACTGTCAACTAAACAATGCTTTATCCAGATCATTTCGAACAAAAAATAGCTTTTACCACCATTCGCCAATTGTTGAAAGACAAGTGTGTGAGTACCTTGGGTGCAGAAAAAGTTGATGAAATACTATTTACTTCCGATTACGCCGAAGTGATGCGGCTGCTTAGTCAGACTGATGAGATGCTGCGCGTGTTGACCACCGAAAGCGATGAATTGCCAGTCGGCGATTTTTACGATGTACGTCCTGCCTTGTCGCGTGTGCGCATCGAAGGCTTATTTCTCGACGAGTTAGAGGTGTTTGATCTTCGTCGAGCGTTGGAAGCGGTGCGGCTTTTGGTGGCATTTCTTACCCGAAGCGAAGCCGATGTGTATCCGCATTTGCACGAATTGGTGTTGGGTGTGGAAACTTTTCCGCTGATTATTAATCGTATCGACAGCATTCTCAATAAATTTGGCAAGATAAAAGACAATGCTTCGCCGGAGCTGGGACGCATTCGTAAAGATATTTTTCAGGTGCAAGGATCCATTTCCCGCACGCTGAATTCCATTCTTCGTCAGGCACAAGCCGATGGATACGTGGAAAAAGATGTAGCACCTACCATGCGTGAAGGTCGTTTGGTAATACCTGTTTCGCCGGCGTTTAAGCGCAAGGTAAACGGTATTGTTCACGATGAATCGGCAACCGGTAAGACCGTTTTTATTGAGCCTACACAAGTGGTGGATGCCAATAACCGTCTGCGTGAGTTGGAAGGTGAGGAGCGACGTGAGATTATCCGTATTCTGGTGGAGTTCACCAACTTTGTTCGTCCGCATTCCGAAGAGATTTTTGCTTCGCAATATTTCCTCGGCTGGATCGATTTCCTACGGGCCAAAGCTCTTTTTGCTATTGAGATAAAAGCTATTAAACCCCGTGTTGACGATTGTTGTCAGCTGGAATGGGCAAAAGCTGTGCATCCCCTTTTATTTCTCTCGCTCAAAAAACAAGGAAAAGAAATCGTTCCGCTGGACATCGTGTTGAACGAAAAACAACGCATTTTGCTTATTTCGGGTCCGAATGCCGGTGGTAAATCGGTGTGTCTGAAAACCGTGGTGCTGTTGCAATATATGATGCAGTGCGGTTTACTAGTGCCTCTTCACGATAGCAGTCGTGCCGGTATTTTTGATCGCTTGTTTATTGATATTGGTGATGAACAATCCATTGAAAATGATCTTTCAACCTATAGTTCACACTTGCTGAACATGAAGTTTTTTATCAAGAATAGTAATGCTAAAACGCTATTGTTGATTGATGAATTTGGAACGGGTACCGAACCAATGATTGGTGGTGCCATTGCCGAAGCAACGTTGGAACGCTTTAATCGGAACGTGGCCTTTGGAGTGATCACCACGCACTATACCAATCTGAAACATTATGCCGAAGATGCTCCGGGCATTGTAAACGGTGCCATGCTGTACGATCGTCAGCACCTGCAACCACTTTTCCAGTTGAGCATTGGTAATCCGGGAAGTTCGTTTGCTATTGAGATAGCCCGTAAGATTGGGTTACCCGAAGATTTGATTGCCGAAGCAGCAGATAAAGTAGGAGCGGAGCATCTTGATTACGACAAACACTTGCAGGACATTGTGCGCGATAAACGCTACTGGGAGAACAAGCGTCAGCAAATTCGCCAGAAGGAAAAGAAACTCGAAGAAACGTTGGAAAAATATGAAGCTGAATTAAGCAGTATCGACCGTCAGCGCAAGGAAATAACTACCAAAGCAAAGGATGAAGCCCGCAATTTACTGTCGGATGCCAATGCTAAGATAGAGAACACTATTCGTCAGATTAAAGAGGCTGATGCGGAAAAAGTGCGCACACAGGCAGTTCGAAAGGAGTTGGACGATTTTAAAAAGAAAATTGGAAGTGAAACGGAAACCGGTAGGGACAGGTCGCGACCTGTCCAACAACCCAAAATTGTTGCCAATAAGGACAGGTCACGACCTGTCCCTACGCCGAATATTGAACATGAAACCTTGAGAATTGGTTCTAACGTTCGCATGAAAGGGCAAACAGCCACCGGTGTTATTATGGAAATGCAGGACAAGCAAGCAGTGGTGGCTTTTGGAAATCTGAAATCGACGGTGAAGTTAGCGCGCTTGGAGGCAATCAGTAATAATCAGTTGAAAAAGGAAGCGCGTAAATACGAATCCATTATGAGTACCAGCACCGACGAAGTGCGTCAGCGAAAACTGACCTTTAGTTCCGAGATGGACGTGCGGGGGATGCGCGGCGATGAAGCATTGCAGGCGGTTATGTATTTTATCGACGATGCCATTATGGTGGGCGTGTCAGGCGTTCGGATCCTACATGGAACGGGCACCGGTGCCTTGCGACAGATGATTCGTCAATACCTTGCAACGATTCATGGTGTCAAAACCTTTCGCGACGAGCATATTCAGTTTGGTGGTGCGGGAATTACGATTGTGGAGTTTGAGTGAAATAATCCGCTCACACTTGAATGAGATAAGATCAGACCGCATAGATACACTTTTACAGGTAAAAAAATAGATTTCACGCCCAATCGGATGTGAAATCTATTTTTTTTTATGTTCTGAATGTCATATTTCTAACTTCTAGAAAATAACTAATTACTGCCAGGTTTTTACTTCTTATCCAACTGTCCGAAAACCCGTTTCAATAAATCACTTACACGGGCGGTAGGGTTGGTGCGTATGTCTTTTTCGGCTTCGGCTACTTTCAGAAACAAGGCATCCAATGCTTTTTCAGTTACATAATTTTCAAGATTTACGTTTACTTGTTTCATTCCTGTAATTTTACCCATTGGCGTTTTTGCAACAGAATTAAATCCAGAGCTCAGGGTGTTCCATGTGTCGGTGGTGGATGCATTGGCAACCAGTGGTTTGCTAAGTGACGCTTTTACCTTTGGAGCAAATGCGGCTTGAAGTTGCGAATAAGTGTTCTTGCGTAGAAACTCAGTAGCAGCGTTATTTGCTCCAAACAAAATTCCCATACCATCTGTCAGACTCATATTTAATATAGCATTTTTAAATATAGGAGTTGCTTCTTTTACCGCATCTTCGGCCGAGCGATTGATTGATAGCACAGCTTTATCCACTAACGCTTGTCCACCGGGAACCAGTCTGATATTATCGATAATTGGTTGTGCCTCTTTAGGAAGTAATAGCTTTAAAGCTGCATCTTTATAGAATCCATCTTGTACGCCCAAATGATTTACCGCTTGTTCTATACCTACATTGAGAGAACTCTTCAAGCCCGAAACAGTTTCGGCATTGGTAACCGGTAAGTTTGAAGTGGCGGTTGTTTGAAGTTGAGAAGCAATCTTTGATAGTTGAGCACACGAAGAGAGTGAAACGCAAAGTGCTGTAAGTAGGATTATTTTTTTCATAGGGATGCTGTTTTATTCGAATTGTTTAAAGCACAAATTTACTGTTTTTTTCGGATACAAAGATGTACTAAATAATTAAAGAAGTGCAAGAACATTTTATTTTTTTGAGCGTTTATACTCATACGTAACAGACTGTGAATAATATAATCATTTAAAAAACAAATAAAACATGAGTAAAATTGAAAAAATTGTGGCTCGCGAAATTCTTGATTCGCGTGGAAATCCTACTGTAGAAGTAGATGTGTATTTGGAATCGGGCGTAATGGCGCGTGCTGCTGTTCCTTCGGGAGCTTCAACCGGCGAAAATGAAGCCATTGAATTGCGCGACGGTGACAAAAAACGCTATCTGGGCAAAGGAGTTTTGAAAGCTGTAGCCAATGTAAACGATAAAATTGCACCTGCATTAATCGGCATCAGTGCATTGCAACAACGCGCTATCGATAAACTTATGATTCAGTTGGATGGCACAAAAACAAAATCAAACCTGGGTGCTAATGCTATTTTAGGTGTTTCGTTGGCAGTAGCCAAAGCAGCTGCAGCGTACTTGGATATGCCTCTTTATCGTTATATTGGTGGAACAAATACTTTTGTATTGCCTGTGCCAATGATGAATATTATCAACGGTGGATCGCACTCCGATGCTCCTATCGCCTTTCAGGAATTTATGATTCGTCCTATCGGTGCCAAATCGTTTAGCGAAGGTTTACGTATGGGTGCTGAGGTTTTCCATTCATTGAAAAAAGTACTTCACGACCGTAACCTTAGCACTGCTGTAGGCGACGAAGGTGGTTTTGCACCTGCTTTGGATGGTACTGAAGATGCGTTGAAATCAATTATCACAGCTATCGAAAAAGCCGGTTACAAAGCCGGTAGCGATGTTACGATTGGATTAGACTGCGCTGCTTCGGAATTTTATAAAGATGGTATCTACGATTATTCTAAATTTGAAGGACCAAATGGTGCTAAACGAACTTCAGCTCAACAGGTAGAATTCCTGGCCGACCTGGTTGCTAATTATCCTATTGATTCTATCGAAGACGGTATGAATGAAGGAGACTGGGATGGTTGGAAACTATTGACTGAAAAATTGGGTAAGAAAATTCAGTTAGTGGGCGATGACTTATTCGTGACTAATGTTGAATACCTGAAAAAAGGAATCGACCTGGGTTGTGCTAACTCAATTTTGATTAAGGTAAATCAAATCGGTACCTTGTCCGAAACTCTGGATGCTATTGAAATGGCTCACCGTGCCGGTTATACTTCAGTCACTTCACACCGCTCGGGCGAAACAGAAGATGCTACCATTGCCGATATTGCAGTGGCTACCAACTCCGGTCAGATTAAAACAGGTTCGTTGAGCCGCTCGGATCGTATGGCAAAATACAATCAATTGCTTCGTATCGAAGAAGAATTGGGAGATTTGGCCGTTTACGGATTTAAGAAATAATGGGTTGAAATGCTGTCATAAAACTGACATTTTTTCACGAATAACAAGAAAGCCACCTGACAAAAGGGTGGTTTTTTTGTTCGTTTTAATTGCAGCCTTTAACAAATAAACTCCGACTTATTAATGCTCGTTAATCGATAAAAAAGAGCCGTTAATAAATTTCAAAAAATGCACTGCTATTGATTTGTAGGCATAAGTTTTGATTATTTTCGCATCGAAAATTAATTTCAATTATAAAATAATCAACTTAGTGATAAACCCTAAAAACAAAGAAAAACGAACCTATCAAAACGAATGAGAATGCTCGGCTTTTTTGGGATAGTCGTAGCCGTAAGTGTAGCTACTAATTTGACTACAAATTACATTGCCAATAGACACGAAGATGAAAATGGTTTTAGTAATGCCAAAGTTCCCGCGTCGTATGCCCGGTTTGCAAATGTAACCAAAGGCATTGAAACTGATTTCACTGTCGCTGCGGAACTGTCCATTCACGCAGTAGTTCACGTAAAAGTAAAAATGCCAATGACACAAATGTCATATGGTGGTTTTGGAGATGATCCTTTTTTTTGAATACTTCTTTGGGTCTCAGCAGCGAAAACAGCAACAACCCAAAGATGTACCTATGCAAGAAGGTTCCGGTTCGGGAGTGATTATTAGCAATGATGGTTATATTGTAACGAATAATCAAGTAATTGATAAATCGTCGGAAATAGAAGTGACATTGAATGATAAGCGTACATTTAAGGCTAAATTGATTGGTACCGACCCTAATACAGATATTGCTTTGATAAAGATTGATGCAAAGGATTTACCTGTAATTACATTTGGCAATTCAGATGAATTAAAAGTGGGCGAGTGGGTGTTGGCGGTTGGAAACCCATTTAACCTTACTTCGACTGTTACTGCAGGTATCGTGAGTGCCAAAGCGCGCTCTATTGATATATTGAATACCCCTATGAAAATTGAATCGTTTATTCAAACCGATGCAGCAGTGAATCCGAGTAATAGTGGTGGTGCTTTGGTGAATACGCATGGTGAACTGATAGGGATAAATACCGCTATTGCTTCTCAAACAGGCTCGTATGCCGGTTATGCATTTGCTGTTCCGGTAAGTATTGTGCAAAAAGTAGTAACTGATATTAAACAGTTTGGAGTGGTGCAGCGTGCCGTTTTGGGTGTTGAAATTAGCAATATTGATGATAAGCTGGCTAAAGACAAGAACCTGAAAACAATGGATGGAGCTTATGTTGGCAAAGTTGTTGATCAGAGTGCTGCCAAAGTTGCCGGGGTTAAGGAAGGTGATGTTATCAATAATGTGAACGGTGTGGCGGTGAAATCGGTTGCGGAATTGCAGGAACAGATTGGTCGCTATCGTCCATCTGATAAAATTACAATTGATGTATTGCGCAATAATTCAGTGTTGAAATTGAATGTGGTTTTGAAAAATAGACAAGGCAATACCGATGTTGTTACCTCGCAGTCAAGCTCTGAAGTGTTAGGAGCTACTTTTGTGCCGGTTGTGCAAAGACGAAAGAGAAATACCAACTGGAATATGGTGTGGAAATAAAGTCGCTTTCAAAAGGAATATTGGCTGAAGCCGGACTTAAGTTGGGTTTTATTATCTTGAAACTGAATAATGAAGTTGTAAGATCGGCAGAAGAAATTCAATCGGCATTTGATGCAGCTATGAATAATGGCGAAAAAGAAACGGTGCTTTATATTGCCGGAATTAGCAGTCGGACAGGTAAGATTGGCTATTATGCTATAGATCTGGCTGATTGATGTTGGGTTAGTTCAGTCTTTTAATTATATGACAAATTCAATTCTATTGGGTTTGTCATATTTTTTTAATCTTATCAACAAAGTAAAACAATTTGAAATCTAAAGCGTTAGTAATAAAGAATAGTCTAAGTTGAACGGTATGTTTTTTTAGAGAGCCATTGTTTGTAGTTGTAGTTGTTTTGTTAAACAAGATTACAATAAACAATTATTTTATTTTAAACATACTATCTGCTAATCTATTAAGCATAGAAACAAACGATGTGCAAGATTTTAGATTTTTCGCTTTGACAAGTCGAAAAAAATAAGTACTTTTGCAAGCTAATTTTGATTCATTAAATGAGACAATTAAAAATTACCAAATCGATCACGAATCGTGAAAGTGCATCTCTTGATAAGTATTTACAAGAGATTGGACGTGAAGACCTTATTACTGTAGAAGAAGAAGTTGAATTGGCTCAACGGATACGTGCAGGTGACAGGATTGCGTTAGAAAAACTTACACGAGCTAATTTACGTTTCGTTGTGTCGGTAGCTAAACAGTACCAAAACCAAGGCCTAAGTCTTCCTGATTTAATTAATGAAGGAAATCTTGGATTGATTAAGGCTGCCGAGAAATTTGATGAAACACGTGGATTTAAGTTTATTTCTTATGCTGTATGGTGGATCCGTCAATCTATTTTGCAAGCGTTGGCAGAGCAGTCTCGTATTGTACGTTTACCATTGAATCAGGTTGGTTCGTTAAATAAAATCAACAAAGCTTTTTCAAAATTCGAGCAAGAAAACGAACGTCGCCCTTCACCTGAAGAGTTAGCCGACGTGTTGGATATTCCTGTAGAAAAAATTGCCGATACAATGAAAGTTTCGGGTCGTCACATTTCAGTGGATGCACCGTTTGTTGAAGGTGAAGACAACAGTTTGTTGGATGTAATGATCAATGATGATTCTCCCAATGCTGACCGTGCCTTGATCAACGAATCACTCTCTAAAGAAATTGAACGTGTTTTGATTTTTACTTTGTCGGACAGAGAACGAGATATCGTAAAAAAATTCTTTGGACTGGGCATTCCGGAAATGACGCTTGAGGAAATTGGAGATGAATTTGGTTTAACACGTGAACGTGTACGTCAGATTAAAGAAAAAGCGATTCGCAAATTGAGACCGAATGCTAAAAGTAAATTATTGAAAAGCTTTTTAGGATAATCCGAACGATAGTACGATTACTTAAATTTGAATATAAAGCAACTCGAAAGGGTTGTTTTTTTTATGCAAACAAGTCTGAATATTAGCTGGTAGTCCGAAAAATAAATAGAGCTGCAAAATTCTTTTTGCAGCTCTATTCTATTATAAATCAAATGGACTTTTTATCCTAACTTTGCATCTAAATTGCGTTTCAAGGCAGCTAAGAAACCTTCGGTGCTGAGGTAGTTATCGTTAGTAACACTTTCGCCATGGATAAGAACTGCTAAATCTTTGGTCATTTCTCCGGCTTCAACGGTTTCGATACAAACAAGCTCCAGCTTTTCGCAGAAGTCTAGCAATGCAGCGTTATTGTCTAGCTTGGCTCTGTGCATCAATCCACGTGTCCATGCAAAGATAGAAGCAATGGGATTGGTTGAAGTTGACTTTCCTTGTTGATGTTGACGGTAGTGGCGGGTTACAGTTCCGTGAGCGGCTTCTGCTTCTACTGTTTTTCCATCGGGGGTAACAAGTACCGACGACATTAACCCTAATGAACCAAAGCCTTGCGCTACCGTATCCGATTGAACGTCGCCATCATAGTTTTTGCATGCCCACACAAATCCACCATTCCACTTCATGCACGAGGCAACCATATCGTCAATCAAACGGTGCTCGTAAGTGATGCCTGCTTCTTTATAGGCAGACTGAAATTCTTTTTCGTATACTTCCTGAAAAATATCTTTGAAGCGTCCATCGTAAGCTTTTAGAATTGTATTTTTTGTAGAAAGATACAATGGCCATTTTTTCTCTAATGCAACTTGAAAAGATGAGCGGGCAAAGCCATAGATGGATTCGTCGGTGTTGTACATAGCCATTGCTACGCCGTCGCCTTCGAAGTTGTATACTTCCCATTCTTTTGTCTCGCCTGCTTCGTTGGTAAAGGTCATTTTCAGCGTTCCTTTGCCTTTAATTACAGTGTCGGTGGCTTTGTACTGATCGCCAAATGCATGACGTCCAATAACGATTGGTTTTGTCCAACCCTGAACGTAACGCGGAACATTACTCATCACAATCGGCTCGCGGAATACCGTACCACCAATAATATTACGAATAGTTCCATTTGGAGATTTCCACATTTTTTTCAATCCAAATTCTTCAACCCGCGCTTCGTCAGGCGTAATGGTTGCACATTTGATGCCGACATTGTATTTATTGATGGCGTTTGCCGAGTCAATAGTGACCTGATCATTCGTTAAATCACGGTTCTCAATGCTTAAATCATAATACTTGATATCCAGATCGAGATAAGGAAGGATAAGTTGTTCTTTGATAAATGCCCAAATAATTCGGGTCATTTCATCACCATCAAGTTCAACGACGGGATTTGTTACTTTTATTTTTTGCATATTTAATATAAATATTTAAAATCTAGGGTCGAAATCAATTCGATTTCGACCCTAGAAATATGTTATAATTTTATCTATCTTTCAATGGGATAAATGTTTTGCACTCGCCTACGTTTTTGTACGCCGGACGGATAATTCGTTTGCTTGCAAAGTTCAATTCTTCAATCCGATGAGCTGTCCAACCTGCTACACGTGACATAGCGAACATTGGTGTGAAAATTTCGCTTGGTAAACCGATAGCATCATACACGAACCCAGAATAGAAATCAACATTCGTACAAACTTGTTTGTTGATACCATCTCCTTTAAATGTCATAAATGCATTCACTGAACGTTCGTCAAGCAATTCTAAGAAAGCAAATTCTTTTTCAAGCCCTTTTTCAACAGCCATGGAGCGTGCCATTTCTTTTAGTAAAAGTGCTCGTGGATCGGAAACAGTGTAAACAGCGTGACCAATGCCATATATTAAGCCACTTTTATTATATGCTTCTTTATTCAACATTTTTTTCAAATAGGCATCGATTTCTTTTACATTTGTCCAGTCCTTGATAGCTGTTTTCAAATGTTCGAACATTTGTACCACTTTTATATTTGCGCCACCATGCAAAGGTCCTTTTAAAGATCCTATACCTGCAGCAATAGCAGAATAGGTGTCTGTTTGAGTAGAGCTAACTACACGTACAGTAAATGTAGAATTGTTACCACCACCATGGTCGGCATGTAGAATAAGCGTTAAGTCAAGAATTTTTACATCTAATTCGGTATATCTTCCCGGACCTTTCATCATATACAGAAAGTTTTCTGCATAGGACATATCTTCTTTTGGATGACGAATGTGCAAAGAACGACCTTGTTGACTGTGGCGAAGAATATTAAATGCGTATGCAACAATAGTTGGGAATTTTGCAATCAAATCAATGGATTGACGAATCAAATTGTCGCGTGAAATATCATCAGGATTCGAATCGAATGTATACATCTCCAGTACACTACGCGATAAAATATTCATAATATCTTGACCTTCTAGGTCAAGAATGTTCATTGTGGCTTTTTGAGCCAATACCATCCCATCTACTAGCAGTTTCGAAAAAGCTTTAAGCTCATCAGCATCCGGTTGGTAGCCCGAAAGTAATAAGAATGCAGTTTCTTCGAAGCCTAAGCGGTATTCAGACTGAAATCCATGAACTAAATCTTCAACATCTATACCTCTGTAAATCAGTTTGCCAGGAACGGCTTTCAGACCACCTTCGGGTAGCTTTTCGTACCCAACAACATTACCTACTTTTGTTAATCCAACTAATACGCCAGAGTGATCTTCGTTTCTTAGTCCACGTTTCACATTGAATTGAGTGAATAATTCTTTGTCGATCCGACTGGTGGTTTTAATCGTTTCCGATAATTTGTAAATTAAATAATCTTTTTCCATGAACTTAGATTTTATATTTTTTGTATTGGTCTGTCTTTTGTTTAACACAGCGATTGGTCTTTTTGTTTTGTGAATGAAAATTTATTTTTTGACTTTTATTTATTCATTGCATTTAATGCACTTCCAGCTTTAAACCAATCAATCTGAACCTGATTGTAAGTATGAATCACTTTAAATTTATCGGTTGTTCCATCGCTATGAAGTAGCTCAACAAAAAGATTTACACTTGGAGAAAAATTAGTCAGCCCGAGGATGTTGATCTTATCATCTTCCAGAACTTTTTCATAATCATTTTTATCAGCAAAAGTCAATGCCAACATGCCTTGTTTCTTTAAGTTCGTTTCGTGAATACGGGCAAATGATTTTACCAAAATGGCTTTTACGTTCAAGAAGCGGGGCTCCATGGCAGCGTGCTCACGACTCGAACCTTCACCATAGTTTTCCTCTGCAACTACTACAGAGCCAATTTGCTGTGCTTTGTATTTACGAGCCAATCCGGGTACCGTTAGATACTCTCCGGTTTGCGCATCGAGAACAGTGTTTGTTTTGTCGTTGAATGCATTCACCGCACCAATAAGCATATTGTCGGAAATATTGTCGATATGTCCTCGGAATTTCAGCCATGGACCGGCCATTGAGATATGGTCGGTGGTGCATTTGCCTTTCGTTTTGATGAGTAAAGGTAGTGCTTTGTAGTCATTACCATCCCAGGGAGCGAAAGGTTGAAGAATTTGTAACCGTTTCGATTGTACGTCGATGTTAATTTTAATATCCTTCGAATCTGCTGCCGGGGCAATATAACCTGCGTCTTCAACCGCATAACCTTTTGGGGGTAATTCTAAACCTGTTGGTTCTTGCAGTTTTACACTCTCGCCTTTTTCATTGATTAATGAATCGGTCAAAGGATTGAAACATAAATCACCGGCAATGGTCATAGCCGCTACCACTTCGGGTGAACCGATAAAGGTATGGGTATTTGGATTACCATCGGCACGTTTAGCGAAGTTACGGTTAAACGATGTAATGATAGAATTTGCACGCTCAGGATTGTCGGTTTCGCGTTTCCATTGGCCGATACAAGGTCCGCAGGCATTTGCCATCACGATACCGCCAACCGACTCGAATTCAGCAAGGACACCATCGCGTTCGGCGGTATAGCGTACCTGTTCCGAACCCGGATTAATAATAAATTGGGCTTGAACTTTCAGTCCGTCTTCTTTGGCATTTTTTACAACTGATGCTGCACGGGTCAAGTCCTCGTATGAAGAGTTGGTACATGAGCCAATCAGTCCGACTTCCATTTTTTGTGGATAGCCTTTATCTTTTACTGCTTTGGCAAATTCTGAAATAGGATAAGCCAAATCAGGTGTAAATGGACCATTGATGTAGGGTTCCAATTCGCTCAGATTTATTTCAATCAAGCGATCGTAATATCTTTCAGGTTCGGCAATTACTTCGGCGTCTGCCTGTAGATGTTCGATAATATTTTTAGCAGCATTGGCTATTGAACTACGCCCTGTTGCATTAAGATAGGCTACTGATTTTTCGTCGAACGGAAACAATGAAGTGGTAGCACCTACTTCTGCACCCATATTACAAATTGTTCCTTTTCCAGTGGCTGACAATGAGGCTGTTCCTTCACCAAAATACTCAATTATGGCATTTGTTCCACCTTTTACGGTAAGAATCCCTGCCAGTTTCAGAATTACGTCTTTTGGAGAAGCCCAACCCGAAAGTTTTCCGGTAAGTTTAACGCCAATGATTTTTGGCATTTTAAGCTCCCATGGCATTCCGGCCATAACATCCACTGCATCGGCACCACCAACTCCAATGGCAATCATACCCATACCACCTGCATTTACGGTGTGTGAGTCGGTACCAATCATCATTCCACCCGGAAAAGCATAGTTTTCGAATACGACCTGATGAATAATACCTGCACCCGGTTTCCAAAATCCGATACCAAATTTGTTTGATACAGCACTTAAGAAATCATAGACTTCACGGTTGGTTTCATTGGCTGTTTTTAAGTCGGTTTTAGCCTCAATATGTGCCTGAATTAAGTGATCGCAATGAACGGTTGACGGTACAGCTACTGTTTGTCTGCCCGAATTCATTAACTGCAACAAGGCCATTTGTGCCGTTGCATCCTGCATAGCTACACGATCCGGCGAGAAGTTGACATAATCCACCGCTCTACTGTAATTATCGATAGGTTCATCGGTTGCCAGGTGAACGTATAGAATCTTCTCGGTAAGGGTGAGTGGACGCTGAAGTTTGTTCTTTATTTGACTTATTTTTTCGGGGAAAGATGCGTAGACACGCTGAATCATTTGTTCATCAAAAACCATATTTCTGTATTTTTAATCAAATTGTAATTATTTCAATTGCAAATGTAATGAAAAATAACTTCGATAGGCGTTCTCAAAGTACTTTTCTTCAGTTTTAAACAAATGATTTTGTAAAATGTTCAATACAATTTGTAAAAAAGCAGATAATATTCCAATTATATGCAAGTTGTCTCTCTAAATTACGAATATAAGTAATTTAAATGCATATAAATGCATATTAGAGCGTGTTTATGACCAATATTATGCAAAATTGAAATGTTATTTTGAATGAAACCAGGTGGCTTTATGCCATAACGATTCAAGTGGACCTTGCTTGTGTTTTGCAAGCCACAAATAGCAGAACGCCCATTGGAAAATGGCTAGTGCAACACCAATGAGAATAGAATATGAAGCTCCGGTGTATTTGTATAAACCAAGTCCAAAGCCATAATAAATGCAAGAACCCAGAATGGATTGCATGATGTAATTCGTTAAACTCATCTTGCCGAATGGCGAGAATAGGTTAAGGCTTCTCTTAGAACTGCTTAACTGTTGGAAAAGCAATACAAAACAAGCTACAAGTATGAACATAAATGAAAGGTTAGACCATGAGGTGAAAATGGTGATGAGTGGTCGGCGTACAGCTTCGCTACTTATCCAATGACCCAGGCCATTTTTGGTGATATAAAATGGAATAAATGCAATGGTTGCAAACATCAACACTTTAAACCAAAATAATTTGCTGTCGTTTGATAATACAAAAACTTTTTTTCTTCCGGCAAGCATACCAAGCATAAAAAGTGCTGCTGTTTGAAATACACGCCCATTTTCCCAAGTCCAGTTCATTACACCAATTTTTCCGTTGGTGAGGTTGCCATAAACCGTAGCCCAAAATGATTCGCCGGGGATGTATTCGCCCATTTTACCAAAATACTGCCATGAAACAGGGTTTGCCATAACGGTATGAGGATGAAAAAGTCCAACTATAAAGTTATACCACTCGTAGGGTTGCAGTATCAGAATAATGGCTGTAATTAATATGGCTTTGTTGCTCAATTTGGCCACTGGAATAAGTGAAAAGCCTATGATAGCGTAAATGAATAGTATGTCGCCCTCGAAGAAGCAGGAGTTGATAAAGCCAAATACAAGCAATAATACCATACGCCACGCAAAACGTCCACGGAAGTCTTTTCCTTTCTGCGCTTGGTTATTGAATTGGATAAAAAATGTAAGACCGAAAAGAAGCGCAAAAATGGCATAGGATTTCCCTCCAAACATGAAAAACAAGGTGTCCCATATTCCTTTGTCCAATGTTACCATCCATGCCGGTAGGTTTGGAGGGGTAAAATAGAAGTCGAAATGTTCTATATTGTGCAATAAAAGTATAGATACAATGGCAAAGCCCCGTAAGGCATCAACAACATGTAGGCGGGATGGAGTAGATACGGACATATTTTATTTTTTTTTTCGACAAATTTAGAATAAAAATACGAATATTCCAATAGCTGAGCAATTGAAATATTCGTATCTGTTTAGGACGAAAAATATGTTATTAATCTTCCAAATGTCCAAATTTCCCATTGTTTAAATCTTCGTAGGCCTGCATAATCTCTTCCTTGTAATTCATCAGAAATGGACCGTAAGGGACTATTGGCTCGTCGATAGGTTTTCCGCTAAGTACTAATACAACAGTGTCTTCCGGAGCCTCCATAATAATGTCTGTTCCTTTGTTTGCAAATAGCACAAAATAATCGGCATGTACTGTTTTGTCGTTTATAATGGCGGTGCCTTCTATAACCATGAAGCCGGTATTGAAGTCTTCGGGTAGAGAAAAAATGACGTTTGCTCCCTTTTTTATACGCACATTATACATTTCGATGGGTGTATATGTTGATGCAGGTCCTTTTGTTCCGTTATAATCACCGGCTATTACCTCCACCACTCCCTGAGAGTTGGGTAATAAGTATTGTCCAAATTTATCGTGCTTTATCCCTTGATATTTGGGTGCACTCATTTTATATTGGGCAGGGAGGTTCACCCATAGTTGTACCATTTGAAAGGCTCCACCGGTTTTACTCCATTCTTTTTCGTGATATTCTTTGTGTAATACACCCGAAGCAGCAGTCATCCATTGTACGTCGCCTTCGCCAATCACGCCACTGTTTCCGGCACTGTCGTGATGTGCCACTTTGCCTTTGTAGGCTATGGTCACGGTTTCGAACCCACGATGAGGATGTACCCCAACGCCACGTGGCGTATCGGTTGGTGGATAGTCAACCTTGGCGCCATAGTCCAGTAAAAAGAACGGGCTCATGCGTTTTAATCCTATGTATTTAGTGCCCGGAAAAAAATTATTGACCCGAAATCCGTCACCCACCATGTGCGGAGCGGGCGGTGCAATAATTTGTTCAATGGTTTTGAAATTTTTCATCGTTTGTTCTTTTTGACAATGAAACAATTCACTCAGAGATTGGTTCGGTGTGCTTTGAAAAAAATGATTGAATACAGAATTGATTTTATCTTACCGGAACAATTTTTAGTTGCCCTGATTTTAATGTTGTATTTATAGCCTGGATAGTTATTGTTCCCGCTTTATTGTCGGCCTGAAGGAGAATAGTAGCAATCCCGGCTTCGGCTTTGATAGGATTCTCACCTATCAATTTGCCATTCCCATTTAGCTTAAATTGTATGGAAGCATTCGATTCGGGTACCGGATTACCTTTAGCATCACACACAATGGCGTAAACAAATACGGCATCAGCACCATCGGCTTTCAATGATTTTCCGCTTTTGTCGTACGAAAGTTTAATGTACGCAGGTTCGCCCGAGGTAGTTAGAATGTCTTGTTTTACTTCTTTCTCATTGATATAACCAATTGCTTTTAGTTGTCCGGCTTCGAATTTTTTCATGTCAAAGATAAAAGGAGGATAAGGTAATTGTTCCGAAAGAACATTTCGTTGGGGCTTTTTTTTCTCTACCAGTTTGTCATTCAAATAGAGTGCTACTTCCTCGCAATTGGAGTAAACCTTTATGTTTTTGAAATCGGAAGCGGTGTTCCACAATGATACAATTTTTACAGTAGGAGTGGAGTCGTACGAACTCGTATTATTCACCGGTTTATCCTGACTTCGATAGAAATAATACGCGAATTTAGGCAAGCGGAAGATGTCCATTATACCCGATGATTCAATGTCGGGCGAATAGCCGCGATTATAATCGAACATCAACCAATTGGCATCACCCAGATGTGGATTGATTAAATTGTCGTTGTGCGCTTCCTGAAAGTTATACGCTTGTTGCAACATGCGTTTTTCACCGTCGCCGCGCAATTGTCTACTTGTTCGTTCATCGCTTTTCAATCCAGCATACCCTGCTTGATTCAACCCAGCATCTTGTGCAAAATATTCCCAGTCGCCATATTCCCCGGTAAATAAAGGAATTTTACCTTCATATTTTTTCCAGTAATTAGGAGCTTTAGCATGTTGACGGGCAGGGATATAAACATCGTAGTATTTATCAATCCAGCCACAAGTAATCAGTTTCGATTCGGGAGATTCTTCTTTGGCTATCTCGGTCATCTTTTTCATAAAGTTGTCGGGCATAGGAGATTCGTTCAACGATAATTCCCACATGGCCACGCTTGCATGGTTTCTGTCACGACGAATTAGTTCGCGGGCATCCTGATACGAATGTTGCATAAAGGCTTCTTTGCCAACAAACTGCCAACCCGGAATGGCGGCGATGGTAAGAATTCCCAACTCGTCACAAGCATTCATAAAGGCCGGTGACTGTGGATAATGCGACAAACGAACAATATTGAATCCCGCTTCTTTTATTTTTACTGCGTCGCGATATTGTGCGTTATCGGATAGGGCATTGCCAATGTAAGGATATTCCTGATGACGATTTGTTCCCACCAATAGAAAAGGTTCGCCGTTAATAAGGAATTTATTGTCGGAGATTTCGAATTTTCGGATGCCTATTTTGGTGCTGACAACATCAATTATTGCTTTATTTTCAATAATACCTACGCGCAGCGTGTACAGACTTGGATGATTTGGATGCCAAAGATCGGGCGTTTGTACTTGCAAGGTTTCAAGAATGGTCTTTTCCGACTGAGCTGCAAGCGTTACTTTCTCCGACGATTTTAGTTCAACGGTAGAGCCGGTTTTATCGAAAACAATGTAGCTTAATTCAAATTCTTTTGGTGTGTCTGAGTCGTTGCGAACATGTGTTGAAACAGCTACTTTGGCCAGTTGTTTAGAAACATCCGGAAACCATACATGCACACCGCCTGATGCCGGTTGATTTGCTTTAACAGCATCGGTTATGTGCAAGGGGTTTGTGATAATTAATGAAACGTTACGGTAAATACCACTGAAGTAGCAGAAATCCAGAGTTGCTATAGTTTTCCCCGGAGGAACGTCTGCACTGTCATGGTTATCTGCTTTTACAACTATTCGGTTTTGTTTGCCGTAAATAATTTCGTTACTGATATCGATGGTAAATGGTAAATATCCACCCGTATGTTTAGCGATAGATTTGCCATTCAGCCAGACCTCTGCTTGTTGCATTACCGCTTCAAATTCAATAAAAACCCGTTTGTTTTTCCACTCCGAACTTGGTTTAAAATCTTTTTTGTACCAACTAACGCCAACCCATGGCTTTACTACTACCTGAGGTTCAACTTTAGCAGTGTGGGGGAGTGTTGCTGTTTGCCATTGGCTAAATACATAATCAGTTTGATTAGGTAGTTTGGTTTCAGTGGGGGCAATATCTTCCTGATTGCAAAACTGCCAGTTGGAGTTTAAGTTTACTGTTTGTCGATTATCCTGAGCAACGATATGCGAAGTGATAAAAATAAATAGAAGAATAGGCAGTGCCCCCTTTATTATATTTGTTCGATGTGTTTGTTTCATTCTATGAATTATATTTTCTTTGTAATTTGAAGTTTGATAAGAAAACAAAGCAATTAGATGCGTTTGCGAAGCATTTAGATTGGTTTGCTAAGCATTTTGTTTGCTAAGCATTTAGATTTGTTTGCTAAGCATTTAGATTGGCTTGCTAAGCATTTAGATTGGTTTACGAAGCATCTTATTTTAAAAAAAAGCTAATTTGTGAGAAAATTGATTTCCTTTAGTGCCTATTTATTCGTTATTTAAAAGCATCTAATGCTGCTGTTGGTTTTCCAGTGTTATCGAACGCTCCTAAAGAGTAGGACTGCCAGTTATTGTAGCATTCCGGTTCCCAGTAAAGAACTCCCAATCCTTTTTTGCCGGTAACGCTTCTTGTTTTTGCAATAAGATCTATCAAAAAACTTTTACTAGCACTCGGGTTATCCCAACTCATGCCGCATTCTACTATCATTACTTCTTTTCCATAACGGCTAACCATGTCGTTCATGTTGGCAAGGCAATCAATATTGCAGTTTTGCCAGTCGTTTTGTGTTTTGTACCAGTATGGGTAAACTGACATGCCGATAACATCCCATTTTGCGCCGTTAGCTTTTAATCCGTCAAACAACCAACGGAAAGTAGCATTGTTTTGTCCGTTGTTTAAATGCACAATCACTTTTGCTGTAGGGAAAACGGCTTTTACCGCATCGTAACCTGCATTGGTAAGGTCGGCATAGTTTTTCATGCCGACCGATGCTTTTCCATCATTCCATAACATACCATTACTAGTCTCGTTACCCACCTGCACCCATTCGGGTTTAATGTTATTTGTTTTCAATGCGTTTAGCACTTCGGTGGTATGAGTGGCAACAGCTGTTTTCAAATCGGCAAAACTGAGATTTGTCCATGCAGCAGGTTTGGTTTGACTGGTAGGATCGGCCCAAGTATCGCTGTAATGAAAGTCGATCATAATGCGCATGCCAAGTGCACTGGCTCGTTTGGCTTTTACCAGCACATCGGCGGTATTGTTCCAATTTGCAGTTGGGTTTACCCATACGCGTAAACGAATGGTATTCATGCCTAGGCTTTTTAGCAATGCCATGCATTCCATTTCTGTGCCGGCAGCGTTGTAAAATTTCTTTCCGCTTGCTTCCATTTGTGTTACCCAACTAACATCAGCTCCTTTGGCCAGACTGTCGGTGGTGGGGATAATGACTGTTGTATCTTTAGGATCTTCAATCGGGTTGGTTTGTTTACAACCCGAACTAATTCCAAGAATAGCAAAACCAAACGCTACCAAGGATATTTTAAAAAAAGGTGTTTTCATATTCATTCGTCTTTAGGCAAAATTATTTAAATGCATCTAATGCTTTTGAAGGTTTTCCATCATCGCCCCAAGCACTGAGACTATAGTGGCTCCAACTTCTGGCACCTTCCGGTTCCCAGTAAAACACTCCAAGCCCTTTTCCGTTAGGAACTTCTTTTACTTTTTTGATAACGGCTGTCAGCATATCGAAAGTGTTTTGCACTTTAGTGTCTTCTCCACCTACTTCTACTACCATCACTTCTTTGCCGTAGCGCGAAGCCATGTCGTTCAGGTTATTGCCTAAGTCGTTTATTGATAAAGTGTAGTCCGGATTCCCTTCGAGCCAGAAAGGATAATAGGAGAGTCCGATAATATCATATTTAGCACCATTGGCTTTGGCGGCATCAAACCACCAGCGAAAGCGCTCGTTGTTATTACCCTGATCCACATGCAGAATTACTTTTGAAGTTGGAGAAACAGCTTTTATAGCATCATATCCCTTGTTGATTAACTGAGCGAGTTGTGCCCAGTTGTCGGTACTTCCTTCGGGATAAACCATTCCACTTGGCGTTTCGTTGCCTACCTGAACCCATTCCGGAGTGACACCGGCAGTTTTGAGGGCAGTCATTACATCAAACGTATAATCGTATAAGGCTTGTTTTAGTTGTTCGAAGTTAAGACCTATCCATGCTTTTGGTTTTGCCTGTTTAGAAGGATCGGCCCAGGTATCGCTGTAGTGAAAATCTATCATCACCCGCATTCCGTATTTTTTAGCTCTGAGTGCCATTGCCACGGTTTCTTCTTTGCTGCAGTGCCCGGTGCTTCTATCATCCGATGGACTTACCCATGTGCGGAGTCTGATGGAGTTGATACCGTGGTCTTTCAAAATCTTGAAACAATCTTCCTCAATGCCTTTATCGTTCAGAAATTTATAGCCGGTTGCTTCCATTTGAGGTAGCCAACTAATGTCAGCGCCTTTGGAGAACGTGGGTGTTTTAATAGTAATCGTTGGTGCAACGGCTTTACAACTATGTAAAACACTTATAAAAACTAAAGCTATCGAAAACAAAATGATTTTTTGAATGTGTAGTTTCATTTGAGGTTAGTTTTATTATGTTTTGCGAAAAAATGTTAGAAACAAGTTTTAGTTATGACCCCCAACCCCCAAATGGGGGCTTTAAGACGTAGTTTTTGAGATTAATTTTTATGTTCAGTCGATTATTTGATGCACTCTTAAGCCCCCATTTGGGGGTTGGGGGTCTAAAAACGCAAAGAGTTAATAAACATGAGATAATGAACCTCCAAAGATACATATTTTGTTTAATTATCAAATTGATACGTTCAATTAATCTACTACTCTAATTTTGGTTTACCGAGAATGATATGATAACTCCGCAGGAGTTTTCTCTGCAAAGATTCCAATTCTGTTTGGAATTTTTGCAGAGACTCTTGCGGAGCAGTCGTTAACTAAACAACTAATATCATTTTATTAATTATCGATGCTTTGATTTGCAAGTATACAAACCGGAGCAAACGGGTTATTGTATTGTATACGTATATTTCAACGGATTGCTTAAATCCATGGTTACAGTATGAGTACCTGCCGAAGTAACATTGATTTTTTCTCCTTCTTTTAATTCTCCATTAGCTGAACTGCTGCCATAGACAATATCCCAGGCATTGTTAGCAATAATCTGGAAGCTATTGCCCCATTGACCAGGTTGGAAATTGCAGGTCGCGGTCCAAAGTTTAGTTGTCGCGTCGTAAGTCATTGGATTGGCAGTTGTGCTCCAACCATTGAAATCGCCACTGATATTAAATGCTGTGATAGCTGTTTTGCTCCATGTCAACGTATTGGTATTGGCTTTCAAAAGGAAATAACCACCTGCATCGAACCAAATATTCCATTGTGCTGCCGAGGCATCCAAGGTGCTAAGACCCAATGTTGCAGATGATCCGTAAGTGATGCCTGTTCCATTAGACTCGGTCACGAATTTAAAATTTTCCCAAGCTGCTGCTTTTACGTATCCTTCGTATTGTCCATTACTTGCGCGGGAACATAATTTGGTTGTGTAATTTGACCAACCTCCACTTGGATCGCCGGGCATGTATAAATACGATATTACATCGTAAGGTGTAACTGAACATGTAACCACGTTACTGTACAAAAGCTCAACGTTTGCTCCGATGCTCGATTTTAAACGGATATAAATTGTTTTAGCGATACCTGTTTTTAATCCCATACTCAACACAACAGCATTGAGGGCAGCACTGGTGAAAGACTTAGAAACACCTGTTTCCAGTGATTCTTTCGGGTGAGTGAAAGTTTGCACTGTGTCAAGTTGTAAAGTATTTGTTCTGGCAGTAGCAGAAAGTCCGTATTTTGCAGTATCGTTGATAGCTAGAGCAGGAATTTGCCAATTTAAAGCTAATATTGCATTTTCGCCGGTTGATTTTGACAACGCCACTGCACTAACCGAAGTAGTTAGAGTAGCTTTCTGTGCATCAGCTAAAGTCACTATGTCACCATCATTGTTGCACGAAACAAAGAATAATGGAATGAGTAAGCAGAATATATATTGATGAATTGTTTTCATATTTTATTTTGTGTTTTTGTAATTCAATAACGATTAATTATTAAAACCTTCGTTTTGGATTAAATTAGGGTTAGCAGCTAAGTCGGCAGCAGGAATAGGGAAGAGATTATATTTTTCATCCACGGTCATTCCATCTTTTACGCCACCTTTCCATTGCCACACATAGCTTGAACCGGTGAACTTTCCGAATCGGATTAAATCAGTTCTGCGGGTACATTCCCAATACAACTCTCTACCTCTTTCGGCTAATAAGAAATCGAGGGTTAAATCACTTTGAGCAATATTTCCACTGGCATTACCATAAGCACGGTTACGGATAAGATTGACATAATTCACAGCCGTTCCAATGTTGCCACCTGAACCACCTCTTACCACAGCTTCGGCATACATTAGGTACACATCGGCTAAACGAATCATTGGGAAATCGGTATCTACTAAACCATCGGCATAGTTGGAGCCGTTTGTACCTGCATCCGTTTTATTGGTAAATTTTACGATAGCATATCCATCTGTTTTAAGACTGGGATCAAGAATGTCCAGGGTTTGTCCGTTGGTATAGAATGAAGCTCTTTTATCGGTTGCTCCTGTAATATCGGCAAACTGATTTACAAATTGCTTGCGGGTGCGGATACTTCCCCAGCCGGTTTGTACACCATAATCGCTGGCCACCATCGAACCTACAATTGGCCCACAAACCAGGTAAGTAGTGCTACCCCAGGTGGTGGTATGTTGTCCGTCTGCTTCAATTGGGAAAATAATTTCGTTGGTACGTTTGTCATTATCGGCATTGAATAAATTTTTGTAAGTTGGTTCCAATGAATATCCACCGCCAATTACTTTGCCGGCATAGGTAATACAATCGGTATTTCTGTCTGTTCCGGTATACACTTTTGCATTCAGATATAGTTTAGCTAACAAAGACCATGATGCCGCTCTGCTTGCTCTTCCGTACTCGTTTGCTTTTGGAAGTGGTAATTCTTCCGAAATAGCTTTCAGTTCCGATTCTACATAAGTAAACAATTCGGCTCTGGTTTTGCGTGGAGGGAAGAATGCTCCTACAGGATCGCTTTCGGTTACAAAAGGAACATTGCCAAACATATCCAAGGCATGAGAATAAACCAATGCTCTCAGAAATCTTACTTCGGCACGATAGGATTTAATATCAGCTATTTCTGTAGCACTGAATTTAGCTATTTTATCATCAGTCGCATTTCGCAAAAACTCGTTACATAATGCTATAGTATAATAAATGCGGTAGTACATCCCAGAAACCCATTCGTCGGTAGCATCCCATTTGATATATTGAATCTTAGTCAATGCATCACCACCGGCCCATGTATAAATAGCTTCGTCGGTAGGTAATTCTTGCAGGTTGAAATAGATACGCAAATATCCATTGCTGGTTTTACCACCTAAGTCGGTATTGCCATCTCCTTTTTCTTGTCCGGCAATAGCCAGTGAAGCATACGCTTTGGCCATAACGGATTTGTAATTTGCTGCATTAGCGTAAACCGAAGCCGAAGTCACTTGTGCTACAGGTGTCTGATTCAGATCATCGGTACATGAAGTAAAAAGCCCAAAGCTGATTACCATCATTAATATGTATATATATTGTTTGTTTTTCATCTTACTAATGTTTCTTGTTGATTAAAAATCAAGATTTAAGTTCATTGAAATTGTTCTTGGTCTTGGATAAAACTGACTATCAAAACCACTCGGTACTTCAGGATCTACTCCGGAATACTTGGTAATGGTAAATACGTTTTGAACCATTGCGCCTACACGTAGGTTTACTCCTTTCATAATTTTGCCTACGTTATATCCCAATGTAATATTATCCATTTTGAGGTAGGAGGCATTCTCAACAAAGTAGTCTGAGTAAAACTGACGGGTAGTGAACCCTGTTTTCAGATAATCCGAAGAAAGATTAATCAGTTCATACGAATTGTATTGCAATGTTTCCATCGATCCCTGGTTTGCTTTCATGTTGTTGTACACATAGTTTCCAATGCTGGCACGCATGCTAAATCCTGCTGTCCATTTCTTGTAGCTAAATTGCGAATTGAATCCCAAAATAAAATCGGGCATTGGAGAGTGGTAACGGTATAAATCTTTATCGTTCACTACGCCATCTTTGTTCAGGTCGGCATACATTCCTTCGATTGGTTTTCCGTTGCTGTCATACACTTGTTTGTTCACATAAAACATGTATGGTGCATATCCTTCGGTCATTATTTGCAATCCTCTTCCACCCACCGATGGACCTACAAAAGAACCAATTGAGGTAGTCCCTTTTACCAACGATAAATTAGTGATTTGAACTTTTTGATAGGTTGCGTTAAAGCCTACGTTCCATGTAAAGTCTTTTGTTTTTACAGGTATGGCATTTATCGAAAACTCAACACCATTGCTTTTTACATTTCCTACGTTGGTAGTTCCTGCATCGCTAAAGTTAGCACCGGCTGCTAAAGGTACATAGGCCAATAGATCTTTTGTTTTGCGGGTATAATAATCTATATTTCCCGAAATTCTGTTATCGAAGAATCCAAAATCAATACCGGCATTGTAAGCCGTAGTAGTTTCCCACTTCAGGTTGCTGAAATAAGATGCCGGACGATAGGTGTTGTAATACGTATTTCCCAGTTTGTATTGCGCATACTCATTTCCCAAAACATATACCGGCAAATAAGAATAATTACTGATACCTTCTTGTTGTCCGGTAACACCGTATCCAAGACGAACTTTCAAATCAGTTAAAGGTTTGAAATCTTTAAGAAAACTTTCTTCTTTTGCTCTCCAAGCAAAGGCAAGTGATGGAAAAGTACCCCAACGATTCTCCGGGCTATAGCGTGAAGTTCCATCACGACGAACAGTTGCGGTCAACAGGTATCTGCTGTCGAACGAATAATTCATACGGGCGTAGTACGATAGCAATACGTGACGTTGATAGTCGGCGGCAGCTATTGATTGAACATCTCCGGCTACATTCATGTCGGTATATTGTGGCGTTTCTGCCAGCCAGTTTTGATAATCGTGACCAACAGTCAGATCCAAACGACTTTTTATTGATTCAAAGTCCTTTACATAATTCAGGTAGGCCGTAAATAATTTATTCGATTTTGTTTGAGAATAAACCGAGTTACGTCCTCCGGTCTTAAAATTAGAAGCTGCCGATTCGGGTATATAAACACTACCACTACCTTTGGCATAGTCATATCCAAGTGTAACGTGTGCTTTAAGCTCCGGTAGAAAATGAAGTTTGTAATCCATATCCAAATTACTGATACTTCTTTTAACCGTACTTGTATTGTTTTCTTGTGTCAATAAGCCAAGTGGATTGAGGTTCGCTTTTACTACCGGTAAACCTGCATTGTCGATGGTTTCATAATATCCTCCAAAGTTGGTATTGCCAGAATAAATCGGTTGGGTAGGGTTGAATGCTGCGGCAGTCCAAATGGCAGTAGTATTGGCAAATTTATTATCGTTGATAGAACCTTTTACGTTGAAATTCACTTTCAAGTGATTATCGAAAAACGAAGGAGTAATCACGAAGCTTCCCGACATACGTTTTACATTATCGGTTTTCAGAATTCCGTCCTGATTCATATACCCAAATGAAGCTCTGAAAGGAACTTTTTTGGCTATACCACCCGACACGCTAAAGTTATTGTCGTTGCCAATGGCTGTTTGAAATATCAGATCGTTCCAGTTTGTGTTGGCAGTTCCCAACAATGCTTTTTGAGCAGCTGAACCTTTTTCGTTTATCAGATCGCGAAATTGTTGCGGTGAGAGCATATCCGCAGTACGGGTTTTTTGTTGAAGCGAGAAGGATGTACTGAAATTGAATTTCAATTTATCCAGATTACCTTTCTTAGTGGTTATCATCATCACCCCGTTCGAAGCTCTGGAACCATAAATAGCGGTAGAAGAAGCATCTTTCAAAATACTGATGTTCTCAATATCATTAGGATTCAATAAGCTTAAAAAGTTATTGCCATTTCCGCTGATACCACCATTTTCGAGAGGCACACCGTCAATTACAATCAACGGGTCGTTGCTTGCATTTAATGAAGCCCCACCACGTATACGGATAGAACTGCCCGAACTTGGAGATCCACTGTTGGACATTATTTGTACTCCGGCTACTTTTCCGTTGATAAGATCGGTAGGGCTACCCGAAACACCTGGATTAAAATCCTTGCTTCCTACACTGGCAATAGAACCTGTCAAATCTTTTTTGCGTTGGGTACCGTAACCCACCACAATCACTTCGTTTAGTTTTCTGTCGGAAGGTTGGAGCTGAACGTTGAGTTGATTTTTTTCGGCAGCGATTCTTTGTGAATCATAGCCAATAAATGTGTACTCCAATTGAGCATTTTCGCTTGGAATGGCGATAGTATATTTACCATCAACGCTGGTAACGGTAACGGTTGAAGACCCGACTACCTTAATATTGACTCCGGGCATGGGTGTGCCGAGTTCATCTTTTACTACTCCGGTGACCCGTTTTTGGGTACTGGTCTGACTCTTTTGTTGCTGAGCCGAAAGTGACGATGTGCCGAGTAAACCCGGAGCGCACAGCATGGTTACAATCACTACTGCCATTCGAAAATGGCTAAGATTTACTAAATAACTGGTTTTTCTCATGATATAATACTAGATTTATATTATTGAATGCGTAGAACCACAGTTGTAGCGACATAATAGCTTCGTGACTTTTCCAACTGTAGATTTAAACGCTGCAAATTAAGCGAAATAGGAGTGATGAGAAAAGCACAAATAGGACAAAGAACACAACAAAATGGACAATTTTAGGTGTAAGGTGCAATGTGTAGAATTGGGTTTGTAAGCTGCAGAATCGGCTTCACAAGTTGTTGAGCGGGTATTGTAATGTGTAAAGTGGCATTGCAATGTGTCGAATCGGGTTGTTCACTTGTCGAATCGGCTTCGCTACTTGCAGAATCGGCTTTGCAAGTTGTCGAGCGGGCATTGCGATGTGTCGAATCGACTTTGCAAGTTGTCGAGCGAGCATTGTAATGTGTAAATTGGCATTGCGATGTGTAGAATCTGCTTTGTAAGTTGCAGAATTATATTCGGAGTGCGACTTAAAGTCGCGCCCCGAATATGAATTGGATTTAAATCCCTTCCATAAACTGTTTCGGCGTTTTTTCGTACTTTGCCTGAAAGCATTTGGAGAAATAAGAGTAGTTAGAAAAACCGACCAGATACATTACTTCAGCTACTGAGAATTTTTGTTGGGCTAATAGCATGGCAGCTTTTTTCATTCGGATGGAGCGAATGTAATCCACCGGTGTAAGTCCGGTAAGTTGTTTTATTTTTCGGTAGATCTGCTTGGTACTGATGCCCAAAATTTCGCTCAGACTATTTACATTCAGGTCGGAATCGGACACTCTGTCTTCAATAATTTTGGTAATGTCGGCAAGTAGTTTCTCATCCCACGATTCTGCCTCAATCTCTTTTGGAGTTGATAGTACTTCCAGTCGGTGCTTATTTTCCAGTCCTTGTTTTACTTCCAATAGCTGTTTGATGCGCAAGCTCAGCAGGTTGGTGTCGAACGGTTTTGCCACAAAAGCATTTACGCCCAGTTCTATACTTTTTTCCTCGGTGAGTTTGTCGTCTTTAGCCGTAAGCATGATGATGGGAACGAGCGAAAGCTCTTTGTTTTTTCGCAACTGGCGACACATGTCAAGTCCATTCATTACCGGCATCATCACGTCCGAAATGATGAGTTGCGGCTTTTTGTTGATAGCCTCTGACAGTCCTGTTTTGCCATTGTGAGCCACCACACATTGGTAGTTATTAGCAAGCGATTGAACAATGAAATCGCAAACTTCAATATTATCTTCCACGATTAATATCAAAGGTTTGCTACTATTCTCTATTGATTCAACATTGATTTCCATGTCCTCCTCCTGCTGCATGTTTCTGTTGGGTTGAGTCTCCACCACCGGCAATTGGAGGCTTATGCTTGTACCTTTATTTTCTTCCGATGCTATTTGGATGGATCCATTGTGTAGCTCCACATAGTTTTTTACCAGGTACAGTCCAATGCCTGAACCCACTTTGTCGCTGGATGTTTTGCGTGACTGGAAAAAACGGTCGAACACAAAGGGCACGTCCACAGCCGGAATACCTATTCCCGAATCGGTGATGTTGATAAGCAGTTGCCGGTTGTCTTCTTCCGAATAATGAATATCCAGCGTTACACTTCCACCTTCGTTCGAGAACTTATAGGCATTTGATATCAGATTATTCAGCACCGACTCCATTTTCAGCACGTCGATGTTTACCAATACCGATTCAATGTTGGTGGAGAATACCGGCGTTATTTTCTTAGCCTGAAAAACATCTTCGTACACCGAAAAGATGCTGCGGGCAAACTCAATAAATTCCACATTCGAAAGTATAAGCGTAGAATTCTGCGAACCGTCAAATCGTTCGAATCCGATGACCTGTTGAATCAGCGCATTGAGCCGGAGCGCATTTTGATGAATCAGTGTTAACTGTTTGTTTAAGGTCGGATTTTTTGTTTCGTATATCAATTTGCTGATGGGGGCAATGATAAGGCTGAGTGGCGTTTTAAACTCGTGCGAAACATTGGTAAAGAAATCAATTTTCAGGTTCGATAATTCCAACGATTTTTCTTTTTCAATGCGCTCAATTTTAGTGCGGTGTTTCTCCCTGTAATAATTAAATACCCATAGCAGCAAACTGAAAATTAAGAGGGCATAAACCAGTTTAGCTCCAATACTATAGTACCAGGGAGGCTGAATCTTTAATTGAAAATCGAGCGATGAAAGCGGTGTTTCGCCTTCTGGGTCAAGCTGCCCGATGGTTAGCGTATAGGTGCCGGGTGCCAGGTTATTGTACGAAATGCGATTGGAACCGGGCTTTACTGTACGCCATTCGGTGTCCACGCCTTTCAATTGATAAACATATTTGTTGTCCTCTTCCTGCGAGAAACTCAGATCCGAAAATTCGAAACTCAGGTTGTTCTGGTTGTAGGGCAGTGCCAGTTTATTGGCATACCGTATACTTTTTCCCTTGTAGTCAGATCCCGGCTGAAACAACCGATCGTTGACATACAAAGCAGTTAGCACTAATGGGGTATTGCTGCTCTTTTTGTTGATAATGGAGGGTGAAAATATTACCAGTCCATCTACGCTTCCTAAATACATCTCCTGACGGAATGCATCGTAGAAACCCGATGTAAAAGGCTTGTTGGCCACTTTTACATAGCGTATTTTCAGGGTGTTTTTATCCAACGCAAAAATTCCGTCGGAAGTAGTCACCCAGATATGATTGTTTTCTTCGGTCAGCAGGTTGATGCGTGTGTTCTTGAATCCATCGTATTCAATAAACTGCATTTGGTTGGTGCGTGGATTGATTCTGGTTAACCCGCCGAAAAACCCTACCCACACATAGCCCTGCTTATCGCAAATCAGACAATTAGCATTTCCATTTGTTTGATTCTTCGTGTCGGACACTACCGGAAACTTGCTGACGATTCCAGTTTGTGCATTTATTTTATTGATGCCGTTGCTATAGGTCAATGCCCATACATTACCTTGCAAGTCTGGCAATACGCTATTGATAAAATTATCCGACAATCCGTTTTTACCCGTTTTTTTGTAGAAGTTCTGTTCGGCAACATAAAAGCCGGACTTTGTATTCATCAATTTAGCCTTATCTACCACAAAGATGCCCCCCAGACAAGTGGCTATCCACAGGCGGCCTTTGTTGTCTTCGAACAAGCTGTAAGCCCAGTTGGCGTTGCGGGTTCCGGTGCTATCCACTATATTATAATGAATAAATTGCCGGGTGACGTAATCGTAACGATTGATACTGCCGTCGGTAGCTACCCAAAGATTATGACTCCTATCCTCATAAATGCAGCGGATGCGATTGTGCGAAATCGGATAACGGACATCCCCCAATTTGTACCAAATGCAGGTTTTAGCATCGGCGGACGTAAATATCAAGCCGTTGTTTCCGCCATACCAAAAGTTGTGACGCGAATCTCTGAAGATAGATTGCATCTGATTTCCATCACCTATTCCTGTGATTTGAGATATGGGTGTGTAGCGATAGGTTTTGTTCTGTTTGGATAATGAAACACCATAATCCGTCCCGAACCATGCATTTTTTTGTCGGTCGATAAATATGCTCCAGATAATATTATTTGTCAATGATTTTCCGTAGCGCGAGTCGTGGACGATATGTTTGAGGACGTGTTGCTCTTTGTTGTAGAGGTACAGTCCGTTGTCGGTCCCCAGCAGCAGGTTCTGCTGTTGATCCAGGGCTAATGACTTAATCGAGTTGCCCGTAAATTCACCAATACGTTCCACCGACTTAGTTGCAGGAGTGTATTTGAATAAATACCCTTCAGTGCCTATCCAGATGCAATTTCTCGTAGGGTCTTCCAATAATGAGTTGACCAGCAAACTGTTTTTGAATGATTGAACAGGCAGGTCAATTTTCTGAAAGTGAGTTGCACCGGGACTAAGGTAACATAGTCCGTTATAGGTGCCAACAAATAACGTGTTTTGTTTCGATTTCAGAATAGAATAAATAGTGCGGTGGGGTAGTCCGGCACTGATAGTGTTTAGTTGGCGGGTCTTTGTGTTGTATTGATATAAGCCGTTCAACGATCCTATCCACAATCGGTCACCGACCAATACCAGCGAGCGGATATCCTTAGGAAATGCAATAGGTGTTTCTTCGTAGCTATTTGTTTCCAGGTTGTATATCCGAATACCGTTGTCGAAACCCAAAATAAGATGAAGGTCGTCTAGCAGTATGCCGCAGTTTATCCGGGTGTTGGATGGATTTTTACTTTCTGTGAACGGAAAAATATGGCGCTGCATCGTGTAACCGTTGTAACTAAACAGTCCTTTATCGGTGCCCATCCATATCAATCCCTGCTTGTCTTGTACAAAACAATTTACCACCGATGCGTCTGATCCAAGGTACACATTGTCGAATTCGCGATAGCCTTCCTGTTGCCCGTACGACAATAGACCGACAGCGCAAAAGCCCACGAGGAAGAGGATGTGTTTAATGCTGTGTAAATAGTTGAACTGGCCTTTGTACCGGTTTTTTGTGATAGACATAGATGAAAGTTTGAAATAATGCGCTGCAAATTTATGAAAACTTATTGAAGAATTTTGTGCTTTGAGCTATTGCCTTTTACTTTTGCCTAAAGGATGGAATAATCATTGTTTTTTTCAGTAGGTATCTTTTCTCCATTATATTTCCCCATCCACTTTTTAAAACTTTTTCCGTACATTTGTGCTTCAAAAATGAAAAACACACATAAAAGTATATATCATGGCTATTATCAAACCTTTTAAGGGCATTCGTCCACCTCAACATCTGGTAGAAAAAGTGGCTTCCCGCCCTTACGATGTGTTGAATTCTGAAGAAGCCCGCACTGAAGCTGATGGAAATGCATTGTCGCTTTACCACATTATCAAACCCGAAATAGATTTTGAACCGGGAACCGACGAGCACGAAGAAAAAGTATACAATAAAGCAGCTGAAAATTTTGCAAAATTCCGTTCCGAAGGTTGGTTGGTGCAGGACGAAGTGGAGAAATACTACGTGTATGCTCAAACCATGAATGGAAAAACGCAATACGGTTTGGTTGTTTGTGCCAATGTAGATGATTACCTGAACGAAAATATTAAAAAGCATGAGTTAACCCGTCGCGACAAAGAAGAAGACCGCATGAAGCACGTGCGTGTAAACAACGCTAATATAGAACCTGTATTCTTTGCTTATCCACATCAGGATGAATTGGATGCTATTGTTGCCGAAGTGATAACAGGTGCACCAATATACGACTTTGTAGCTGATGGCGATGGCTTTGGTCACCATTTCTGGGTGATTGAAAACCCTCAAACCAATGCCCGTATTACCGAATTATTTGCCGATATTCCGTCGCTTTATATTGCCGATGGTCATCACCGTAGCGCTGCGGCTGCTTTGGTGGGCGACGAAAAACGCCGACAGAACCCTAATCACACCGGTAACGAAGAATACAATTACTTTATGGCGGTTTGTTTCCCCGATAATCAATTGAACATTATCGATTACAACCGTGTGGTGAAAGATTTGAACAACCTCACCGACGAAGAGTTTCTGGCTAAACTATCTGTAAATTTCGATGTGGAATTGAAAGGACCGGAAATTTATAAGCCCGCTAAGCTGCACAACTTTGCCATCTATTTATCGGGCAACTGGTACTCACTTACCGCCAAAGCCGGAACTTACAACGATAACGACCCGATTGGTGTGTTGGATGTAACTATTTCGTCGAACCTTATTTTGGATGAAGTGCTTGGTATCAAAGATCTTCGTAGCGACAAACGGATCGATTTCGTTGGTGGAATTCGTGGACTTGGCGAGTTGCAAAAACGTGTGGATAGTGGTGAAATGCGTGTGGCACTGGCACTGTATGCTGTTTCTATGCAACAATTGATCGACATTGCTGATTCAGGAAACATCATGCCTCCAAAAACTACCTGGTTCGAACCAAAGTTACGTTCCGGACTTGTTATTCATGAATTAGCATAAATTCAGTTATCAGTGAACAGTAATCAGTAACCAGTTAACGGTAAAGAAAGTTGTTACTCTTATGTAACTAGTTTCATTCATTAACCGATGACAGGGTTTTAAGAACAGTTATTTTTATTGGGGCTTTTGTAGCCTTTTGAGAGATTACTAATTAACTGCTCACTATTCAGATGACTCATTACTATTGACTGATTACTGATTACTGTTCACTGATAACTGAAAAAGCATGCGTACAAAATTATCGTCATTTCTCGTTTTGTTGTTTGCAGTATTGCTGTTGCAAGGTTGCAGCCTCAAGTCGCGCATCAAGAATGCCGATAAACGCTTTGCCATTGGCGAGTATTTTGCCGCCGGTAATTTGTATAAAAATGTGTATTATAGAATACCGTATAAAGACAAACCATTGCGTGCTCGCATAGCATTCCAGCAAGGTGAATGCAATCGGTTGATAAATAATAACCGTGCTGTACAGGCGTATGCTAATTCTATTCGCAGTTTATATTCTGATAGTATTGTCTTTTTGCGATACGCACAGGTGTTGCAACGGGCAGGTAGATACGATGATGCGATTAAAAGCTATACCATCTATCTAAAAAAGGATAGCACTAGTTTGTTAGCCCAAAATGGTTTGTACGCCTCAAAACAGATAGCCAAATGGAAAAATGAGGCCACTCGCTACACCGTTCGCAAAGCCGATTTGTTTAATACGCGTAATGCCGATAACTTTAGTCCAGCATTTTTAGGGTTGGAGGGCGATGCGTTGATCTTTACTTCGTCGCGTCAGTTCAATAAACAACTTTTGCAGAAAAACAATACAATCACCGGTTTGCCCAATAATAATTTATTTATATCCAAAAAGAATGCTGCCGGAAAATGGGAAAAACCCTATATTCTGGACGGTGAAGTAAATACTATTAAAGATGATGAAGGTGTTTGCTCATTCAGTTCCGATGGCAAAATGATGTATTTCACTCGTTCCCGTCAGGTGCTCGACCGAGAGGTAGGTGTCGAAATATACTCTTCCAATCGTGCCGGCGGAACATGGAGCGCACCACAAAAAATAAAAATCTTTGCAGATAGTACCGTTTCTGTAGCACATCCGGCCTTTTCGCCCGACGGACAAACGCTTTACTTTGTTTCTGATGCTAAAAACGGAAAAGGTGGCAAAGATATTTGGAAAGCAACGCTCGAAAATGGTGATTGCAAGTATGTTGAGAATATGGGTGACCAAATAAATACACCAGGTGACGAAATGTTTCCTGTAATGCGGACAGACGGAACGCTTTATTTCTCGTCCAATGGTTTACCCGGTTTTGGAGGATTGGATATCTTTAAAGCTGTACCGCAAAAAGACGGAACCTGGGTGGTTTCCAATATGGGGATGCCTGTCAACTCTTCCGAAGATGATTTTGGAATGACATTCGAAGGGAATGCTGAGAAAGGTTTCTTTTCGTCCAATAGAACGGATTTTAAAGGATATGACGCTATCTGGAGTTTCGAATTGCCCGATCTGGCCTACATACTCGAAGGAAAAGTGGTGGATGAAAAGGGCGAAGCTATTCCCGATGCCAGTGTCCGATTGGTAAGTAATACCGGCGTTAATGCTCGTGTTCAAACCAAAAAGGACGGTACCTATCGTCTCAAACTGGACAAAGATATGGAATGTGTGATGTTGGCCTCGGCACGTGGTTATCTTAATCAAAAAGGGACACTCTCCACGCAAGGACTTACTACGAGCAAAACATTTAGTCTTGATTTTAAACTTTCAAGCATTTCTAAACCTATCCAAATGGACAATATTTTATACGAATTTGGAAAATGGGATTTGACTCCGTCATCAACCTCTGACTTCCAGTCATTAGTGAAATTGCTTACCGATAATCCGAATATAACCATAGAAATTGCATCACATACCGACTTTATTGGAACAAATGCTGCCAATCTTATCTTGGCTGAAAAGAGAGCAAAAGCTGTTGTGTCTTATTTGATTTCAGCGGGGATTGAAAAGGAAAGACTCACATTTATTGGCTATGGTGAAGAAAAACCGGTTGTGGTAGATGTAACAATTGCGAAGAAGTACCCATTCTTGAAAGAAAACGTGGTACTTGATGAGGTTTATGTGCTTAAACTTACTCCCGATCAACAGGAAAAAGCCAATCAGATTAATCGTCGTACCGAATTCAGAGTGGTGAAAACGACTTATAAACTTTACTAACAAACAAGTAAACTAACAAACAAGTAAACAAGTAAACAAGTAAACAAGTAAACAAGTAAACAAGTAAACAAGTAAACAAGTAAACAAGAACATTCTATTAACTTATCTGTATACTCGTCTACTAAATATCGTCTACTAAATCTTGTCAACTAAATATATAAATGAAACAATATACAGACTTATTAAACCGTGTTTTAGCGGAAGGTGTACACAAAGAAGATCGCACAGGAACAGGAACTATAAGCGTTTTTGGACATCAAATGCGCTTTAATATGGACGAAGGTTTTCCTTGTCTCACCACTAAAAAATTGCATCTCAAATCCATTATTCACGAGTTACTGTGGTTTTTGAATGGTGATACGAATGTGCAATACCTGAATGATAATGGCGTTCGTATCTGGAATGAGTGGGCCGACGAGAAAGGCGATCTTGGTCATATCTATGGCTATCAATGGCGCTCATGGCCCGATTACAATGGCGGTCATATCGATCAGATCTCGGAAGTGGTGAATACCATTAAAAATAATCCCGATTCGCGCCGAATCATTGTAAGTGCCTGGAATGTGGCTGATATACCGAACATGAATTTACCTCCATGTCATGCTTTCTTTCAATTCTATGTGGCCGATGGTCGATTAAGTTTGCAGCTTTACCAACGGAGTGCTGATATTTTTCTGGGGGTACCTTTTAATATCGCTTCGTATGCATTGTTATTGCAAATGATGGCGCAAGTTACTGGTCTCAAAGCAGGTGATTTTGTTCACACCTTGGGGGATGCGCATATTTATACAAATCACATGGAACAAGTTAAGTTGCAATTATCGCGTGAACCTCGTCAATTGCCTATTATGAAGATTAATCCTGATGTAAAGGATATATTTGCATTTCAGGCTTCTGACTTTCAATTGGTTAATTATGATCCTCATCCACACATCAAGGGAGCCGTAGCAGTGTGATGAGCAATATATTACATTTTTATGTAATAATAATTATAATTTATTAAACAACCTAAATGGATAATCGACCTTGATTATCCATTTTTTTGTGTATTTTTGCCATTCCGTCTGAAAATTGACGGATGTGTTTTCTAACTAAATGGCCTCTTTGTGGAGCTTTTTATAATTGAAACATGTTGTTAATTCTTAAATTTTATCGCAATTGCAGTTGATTTTTGTTTAAAAAATAATATATAATTATGTCAAGAATTTCGATTATTGCAGCTGTTGCCGACAATTATGCTATTGGCAACTTAAACAAGCTACCATGGCATCTGCCGGCAGACTTGAAACATTTTAGACAACTTACAACAGGCCATACGGTTGTAATGGGAAAACGAACTTTCGAAAGCTTACCAAATGGGCCACTTCCAAATAGAAAAAATATTGTACTTACTTCTATAATGTCCGAAGGAGTTAATGAGGGTTATTACGAGGCCGATTCGATGGAAGATGTTTTTTATTTATGTGAGAATGAAGATCAGGTATTTATTATAGGAGGAACTTCGGTTTATAAACAAACAATTCACAGAGCAGATGCACTCTACATTACGTGGGTACACTCCAACTTTACAGCCGATGCTTATTTCCCCGAAATGAATTTTGATGAATGGGAAGAAGTTAATCGTGAAGATTGCGCAGCAGATGATAAAAATCTTTATTCATATTCATTTGTAGAATATAAACGCAAAACAAAATAGAAATATAGTTTCATTAAAAAGTGTCTTACTACAATTAAGTAAGGCACTTTTTTTATACGAGATATTATATGTAAAACTCTATTTTTTACATTATATTTGGACATTTAAAGTCACCATTTTGGTCAAAATAATTATCTTTGTCTAGAACAAAAAACAATAACTAAAAACACAAAAAACGATCACCATGAGTTATTTATTCAAACCCAAAAATTACAACCCGATACTTACTCTTCAGCAAACGGAAGTGGGTATCTCAAAAATCAAGGAGTTTTTCCAATCGAACTTGTCTTCTGAGTTACGTCTGCGACGTGTTACAGCACCACTTTTTGTGCTACGCGGTACTGGTATTAACGACGATTTGAATGGTGTGGAGCGTGCTGTAAATTTTCCTATCAAAGATATGGGCGATGCACGTGCTGAAGTGGTTCATTCATTGGCCAAGTGGAAACGCCTTACGTTGGCTGCCTATGGAGTTGAAATCGGTTATGGAATTTATACCGATATGAATGCCATTCGTGCTGACGAAGAGTTGGGTAATCTTCACTCGCTTTACGTCGATCAATGGGATTGGGAGCGGGTAATGACAGTAGAAGAACGTAATATTGACTTTTTGAAAAGCGTCGTTCGTAGCATTTATGCTTCATTCTTGCGTACTGAATACTTGGTTTCGGAAAGTTTTCCTGCTATCAGACCATGTTTACCTCCCGAAATTACATTTATTCATTCGGAAGAACTACGTCAACTTTATCCAACATTAACTCCAAAAGAAAGAGAAAACGAATTTACCAGAATTCACAAAGCCGTATTTGTAATCGGTATTGGTGGGCCTCTTGGTGATGGTCAGAAACATGATGGACGTGCACCTGATTATGATGATTGGACTACAGTAGCTGAAAGTGGATTGCCCGGTTTGAATGGCGATATCCTTTTCTGGAATCCGGTATTGGAAATGGCTTTCGAAGTATCATCGATGGGAATTCGGGTTGATAAAGAAGCTCTTTTGCGTCAACTGGAAATGGAAGGAAAATCGGACCGATTGAATATGTATTTCCATAAACGTTTGGCAGAAGGTTCATTGCCATTGTCTATTGGTGGCGGTATCGGACAGTCACGTTTGTGTATGTTCTTCCTTCGAAAAGCACACATTGGTGAAATTCAATCGAGCATTTGGCCTGCCGAAATGTATAAGGAATGCCAGAAATTGAATATTATCCTGATGTAGTTTTTTTTGTCGGATTAGCTTGAAGATTTACGGATAGCTATGCGATACAGAGAAAATTGAAAACATAAAGAAATCCTGAAAGAAGTCTGATCGATACCTTTCAGGATTTTTTATTGGTAAAATTTTGCATTGAGATAAACTTCCCAAATTGCCAAAAGAAACCAATTAACTGTTTAGCCAACGTAATTCTAACTGATTTTTTGTACTTTTGTCATTTGTAAGCCAATAACACAAAATAGAACGTAAAATGAATATAGATTTCAATAAAATGGGAGGTTTAGTTCCCGCCATTATTCAAGATGAGTACACTGCAAAGGTATTGATGTTGGGTTATATGAACCAAGAGGCATTGACCAAAACACAGGAAAGCGGTAAGGTCACTTTTTTTAGTCGGACTAAAAACCGTTTGTGGACAAAGGGAGAGGAAAGTGGTAACTTTCTAAACGTAGTTTCGATAACTCCCGATTGTGATATTGATACATTGTTGATAAAAGTGCATCCGGTAGGTCCAGTTTGTCACACAGGCACCGACACTTGTTGGGGCGAAAAGAACGATACGGATATTACTTTCTTAAAATATCTTCAGGATTTTATTACCGTTCGTTTTAAAGAAATGCCGGAAGGATCATATACTACTTCGCTTTTCAAAAAAGGAGTAAACCGTATGGCTCAAAAAGTAGGTGAAGAAGCTGTTGAAACAGTAATCGAAGCAGTAAATGGCACTGAAGAAGGTTTCCTTTACGAAGCATCGGATTTGGTGTATCACCTTATCGTTTTGCTAACTTCCAAAGGTTATTCGCTCGATGACTTAGCGCGCGAATTGAAAAAAAGACACAAATAATTGCAGTCATTGGTTGTTAGTGAACAGTAACTGATGGCTGATAACCGTTTACCGTAAAAATAATGGAAAAGAAATTATTGATAAAATACGTAGATGTGGACATTTGCCAACAAGATGTGTTGGTACTTGAAAATGTTCAACTTGAAGTTCATTCGGGTGAGTTTATTTATTTGATTGGAAAAGTAGGAAGCGGAAAAAGTACGTTGTTGAAATCAATATATAAAGAATTGCCTATTTTGGAAGGAGTAGCTGGTGTGCTAGGTTACGATTTACGTGCCCTTAAAACTAGCGAGTTGCCTTTTCTTCGTCGCAAAATTGGCGTTATATTTCAGGATTTTCAACTGCTCACCGATCGTACAGTGAATGAGAATCTTGCCTTCGTGTTGCGTGCTACCGGTTGGAAAGACAAAGAAGCTATTGCTGAGCAAATATTAAATGTGTTGACGCAGGTGGGCATGACTCACAAGGGTAATAAAATGCCACACCAGCTTTCGGGTGGCGAGCAACAACGCATTGTTATTGCTCGTGCTTTGCTTAACTCGCCTGAGATGATTTTGGCTGATGAGCCAACTGGAAATCTTGATCCAGAGACAGGTAATGAGTTGGTAGAATTACTTTACAATATCCGTCAATCGGGCACTACTGTGATAATGGCTACACATAATTTGTCGTGGGTAGAAAAATTCCCTGGACGTGTTATCCGATGCGAAGACGATAAGTTGCGCGAAGTAACCAATATTGTAACTATTGAAAAAACAGTGGTAGATGATGCGGTTATTACCGAATTTCTTGTTGATAACAAGGTGGTGAGCGTTGAACTTACTGAGGATAAAGAACAGGATGTAAATGTGGAGTTGAACAAGGAAATCCTGGAAGAAACAAAATAAAGCGAATGAGAAATTTACCTTGTCCTCAATGTGATATTCATAGGTTTCATGTAAAAAACCAAGAAGGCAAATTTTTGGTAGTAACGGTAAACGAAAATTATGAAGTGGTGCCTGTACATGCAGAGGAATCGTTGGACGGTTTCGATGTGTTGATTATCTATTGCCTCGGTTGTTCGTGGCAAGGTTCTCCAAAATCATTGCGTGCTGGAAAACACAGACACTAATGGTTACTCTCATAAACAACAATCCCTCTGAAAATAATTACAGTTTCAGGGGATTGTTGTTTTATGCTATTTGTTTCTGGCTTTTTCTAGCGTAACATAAAAGGTTGATTTCAATAAATCGTGCGACCATGTTGCACCGGTAATTGCGTCTACTTGTTCTATGTCTTTACTTTTTGAGAATGCCTCCGTATATATTTCTATTCCTTTCAGTTCCTCGTGACATTGCATTATATAGCGAGGAGTATATTTAAAATAACGCTCATATTTTGGCCCAAATATTGCGTTTTTTTCTTTGTCGATAATTCTGAATTTCAACCACGTAACTTTATCATCCTTGATCTTGAGCCGCACTTGTCCCCAATACGGTTCGTGGGTGTACTTTGACCGGGACTCACCTTTATATACTCCATCTTTAAATTGCTTGGCAGAAGTTTCTGCGGTAGTAGTAATCATGGCTATTACAATTACAAAAACGATCATGAGCGAGGCATAATTTTTTTTCATAAGTAATAATTTAGATATGTTATGATTTTATATAGTGTAAGTCATGTTCGAATTAAGTTGAAGTTAATAGGTGTTAAGCAATGTTTACCCAGCAAAGATAATGATTTTTTTTGTCTATAATGATATGAAATTAGCATATTTTGATGCGAAATGATTACAAATTGTTGCAAGCTCGCTGAGATGGCTATTTCTTCCTACTGAGAAGTGTAGTATAAATTAATAAACCGTGTAGTATAAATTACAGCTGTATATTGTTAAATTGTATGCGATTATGCCTAAAAAACAACAAACTCTTTCCAAATAATGAAAAGGGTTTGTTGTAATTATTTTAGAAACGCAATGTTATTGAGTTTATGGGAAATTTATGTCAGTTAGTACGCTCGTGCAAAAACAACACGTTGCGTAGATGGTTTGCCTGTCACCATGCATGTTCCAGGCGTTGTATCGCCATTTAATGGAATACAACGGATAGTTGCTTTGGTTTCTTCTTTGATACGTTCTTCAGTTTCGGGAGTTCCGTCCCAATGGCACATAAGGAATCCGCCTTTTTCAATTTCTATCTTAAATTCGTCGTACGAGTTTACATCGCGTGTTACCGAAGTGCGGTAGTTAACGGCTTTTTGGAAGATATTGGCTTGAATTGTTTTAAGTAATTCGTCAATATATACTTCTACCCCTTCAATAGTTACAGTCTCTTTTGTTAATGTGTCTCGGCGAGCCACTTCTACGGTTCCGTTTTCGAGATCGCGAGCACCCATTGCCAATCGTACCGGTACGCCTTTAAGTTCGTATTCAGCAAATTTCCAACCCGGTTTTTTGTTGTCGTTGTTGTCAAACTTCACACTGATGTTCAATGCTTTTAGTTTGGCGGTAATCTCAGCAACTTTCTCTGAAATAGCAGCAAGTTGTTCTTCATTTTTATAGATAGGAACAATCACTACTTGGAACGGAGCCAGGTTTGGAGGTAATACCAATCCGTTATCGTCGGAGTGAGTCATAATAAGTGCACCCATCAAACGGGTAGAAACGCCCCACGAAGTTGCCCAAACGTGATCCAGTTTATTGCTTTTGTCCATGAAAGTTACATCAAAGGCCTTAGCAAAATTTTGACCAAGGAAGTGAGATGTGCCTGCCTGCAATGCTTTTCCGTCTTGCATTAATGCTTCGATACAGAAGGTTTCGAGTGCTCCGGCAAATCGTTCATTGGCCGATTTGATTCCTTTAATTACAGGAACAGCCATAAAACGTTCAGAAAAATCGGCATATACTTCAAGCATTTTGCGAGCTTCTTCCACCGCTTCGGCTTCGGTGGCGTGTGCGGTGTGACCTTCTTGCCACAAGAACTCAGTGGTACGTAGGAATAAGCGCGTACGCATTTCCCAACGAACAACGTTGGCCCATTGATTTATCAAAATAGGTAGGTCGCGGTATGATTGTATCCAGCCTTTGTACGTGTTCCAAATAATGGTTTCTGAAGTTGGGCGAACAATCAGTTCTTCTTCCAGTTTTGCATCAGGATCAACAATAAGTCCTTTGCCATTAGGGTCGGCCATTAAGCGGTGGTGTGTTACTACCGCACATTCTTTAGCAAATCCTTCAACGTGCTCAGCCTCTTTACTCAAAAATGACTTAGGAATAAACAATGGAAAATATGCATTTTCGTGACCTGTTTCTTTGAACATGCGATCCAGTTCTGCTTGTATTTTTTCCCAAATGGCATAACCGTAAGGTTTAATAACCATGCAACCGCGCACTGCTGAACTTTCGGCCAGGTCGGCTTTAATTACAAGGTCGTTGTACCATTGTGAGTAGTTTTCGCTACGCGAAGTAAGTTCTTTCAATTCTTTTGCCATATATTCAGTTATCTATAATCTGGGGGTGAAAATTTAAAGGAGTGCAAAGATAATCAATTTCCAGCAATTTTTCTTAGCTAATCTTTGTAATATGGCTAGCTTTAAATGCGGAGCCACTCATTGCTATGCTTCTGCATTGATAGGTGAAAATGTCTAAATATGTTTCCACAAAGGGTAAATCGGGGGCATAGTAGAAACTGCCTTCGTTTTGAAGTGAAGCCAGTATTTCCATATATTTTTGTGCGTATGCCAGATAGTTTCCATCCACTCGTAAGTTATGGTGGATGAAGTGGTTGGAAAAGCCAAGGTTGCTGATAATTGTGCCCCATTTATTGGCTTCGAACCTGAACTCCAGCCAATCGGATTTGATGTAAAATGGGCTATTATTGTCGAAACGATCTATCCCATAAGCTTCAACGTCATTATCGCGCAGAAAATTCACCAGATTCATCTCCCGACCACAACCTACATCCAATACCGGTTGGCGCATCGTTTTTAAATCAATTTGAAATATATTTAATTGTAAATCGGGTGTGTATTCCGAGCAAGCTACCGGTTGAATAATCTCTTGATCATTCGAATACATTTTTTCGGAGAATTTGTTTGTTCTAACCAACCAATCGCAGAGCTTTGCGTAATGTTGTTCGCTTAAGGTGTCGAGTTCGGTTTGCGCTGCGTGAGTGTCTAGTAATCTTATTTTCTTGTTGAGATCGAAATATATAGCTTTTAATTCCTCAATCGATTCGGCGCTAAACGAAAAGAACTGATTCACACGGCAGAATTCTTGCAATGATTCGTCTGTTAAATAATCGACCAGTAATTGCTCCGACTGTACATCTATGTTTCGGATTTTATCAATAAATGTTGCAGTGCCTTCAATGAATCCTAAGGTTTTATTTTCAACGTTGGTAAAAAGGTTTTTACCTTTGTTGAAAGCAATTTGTTCTTGGATATGCTGTCTCAGTTTTTCGTCAGGAATAATAGGTGGCATGTTCGATATTGGTTTTGGTTGAATACAAAGATAGGTGAAAAATGCAGCATATGTCATTTTGCTGTATTTTTCACCAATCGTATATTTTCTCTAACCCCTACTTTTTATCAATGCATTAGTTTTTTTGTGTTTTTATCAATTTGTATATAAATGCGTTACTATTTTATGGTTTGTTTTATCCAGTTTGCCATTGTTCCTAATGCCACAGGTGCCATGGTTTGCTCAATCTGGCTGTATTCGCCGGGAGCTCCAGTAGAGCATTCCTGAAATAAATGATTCAGTCCGGGTAATTCTTTGATGGTGTATTTTTTATTTCCGCCTTTTTTCAATGCCTTTTCGATGGCTGGAAGATTCACGTTGGATGGAACCTGCATGTCTTTGCTTCCATTGATAGCCAGCACCGGACATTTTACTTTTTCGAGCATAGGTGCCGGATTGTATTTAATAAAGTTCAGCATCCAGGGAGTATACTGGGCTAATTGTTGTTTTACAATGTCGTCTTCTTTTGCATCTTTAGGAACGTCGGGCATTTCATTTACCTTTAGTTTAATATAATCCGACAATCTGGTTTTAAGCGTACTGTCATTGGTCGATTTAATAATAATGTCGAAAACTCCACGATTGATATTAGCTGTTTGTTTTAAATCTTCTTCTTTAACTCCTGCTGCACGGCCAATCAGGTCTTGTTGAAGTAAAAGAATATCACCACCAGAAACAGCAGTTCCAGCCATAAGCACTATAAATCGTATATCCTTTCTGTTTGCAGCCACCATGGGCGCAACAATGCCGCCTTCGCTATGACCAATTAGTCCAATTTTTTTTACGTCAATGTCTTTGCGTGTTTTCAGATAATCTACTGCTGCCGAAACATCAGTTGCAAAATCGGGCGTGAGTGCTTTTGCAAAATCACCTTTCGAAGCACCCGTTCCACGATCGTCGAAACGTAACACACCAATGCCATTGCGGGTCAGATAGTCGGATAAAACCAGAAAAGGCTTGTGACCCATCAATTCTTCATCCCGGTTTTGTGGCCCGCTGCCGGTTATCAAAATTACGACCGGAAACTTACCTTCTTTTTTAGGCAAGGTCAATGTTCCTGCAAGTGTGAAATTTTCTTTCTTATTATCAAAGCTAACTTCTTCGGAATAATACGGATATGGTTTCACCGGATTTTGCGGACGTTTTAGTTCTACCTTTTCGATTGATTTATGGGTTAGATTCAACGAAAATGCCTGTCCGGCCTGAGTAAAAATTCCGTTTACATCTCCGTTTACATCCTGTGTTCCGGTGTAATTAATCTTAGCCATATCCAGTTCCACTGTAAGAACCCTGTTTTCGAACGTAGCTTTACTCATCGGGATATCTTTAGCTCCCTGGTCGGGACTATCCATGGTGGCACTATAGCCGGCATCGGTTTTGGTAATGTGGAATACCACCCGCAATTGTATGCCACCGACTTTGAGTAAACCGTTCCATTCGCCGGTAATATCCTGGCCAAAACTCACTATGGCTGATATCAGAAATAAACTGATTAAAAAATTTCTTTTCATTTTGACGGTTGTGTTTATTTGTTTGTGTTTGATGTTACTTTTGATTTGATCTTCTCAAATACTTCTATGGTTGATTGTCTGTCTTTTAGATTAAGATAGATAACCTGACCGCTTTTTAGTACCAATCGGACAAAGGGAGAAACCTTGAAATCGATAAATAAACACGCACCTCCAATTTCGGTTAATTTGAAATACCCTTTACAAACTCCTCCTGCAGCAAATCCGTCTGTTTTCCATTCTATATTTGGCATTTGGGTAATCGTATCAATGGCGGCAATGTCACTATAATTTCTAGAAAACCCATAGCCTCCGGTAATTTCGAACTGGGTCTCTTTCATATTTACTGTTATAGGTCTGGAGTCATAATATATAAAACCTCCAATGGTAATACCTACTACTGCTATGAATATAATGGTATTTCTAATTTGTGATTGAATCTTATATTCAGGTATGTTGTTTATTTCTTCCAGATGAGTACCCGTTAATTCTCTTATTACTGCGGCTACTTCATCTGGTTGGTTTGTTCCTATCCTAACTACTTTAGAACTATCTTTAAACTTCAATTCAATAGCTTTTGAGCCGGAGACATTATACAACCAGCTATTTGGAAGTTTATATATATGAATACCGACTCCGTAAATCCACAAGTTTTTTACAGGGTTGCACGATTTTATTTCGGATATTTGGTAAGATTTACCAAAAAGACCGATTCCCAGTTTGAATGAAACAGTTGTGCTATCAACAATAATGGTGAGTTTATAGAAAGTCAGTAAGCAAGCCAGAAAAACCAAAACAAGAAATGCGTAAAGATATGTTTCCTGATCGGCTGAGAATCCATGATTGATAAGTAAACTGGTAGCTATGACTAATAATACTGACATTATTATCACGATAGATATTCCAAACTGTGTGTATTTTTTTGATTCCATTTCGTAGATTGTGATTTGATTATTCCAAGTTTGATTTACTTACATTAGTTTATAAATAAGTGTTTTAGATATTATTTCTGAAACAAGTAAAGCTATAATAAATGCTACGATCAATTTGCCTCCTTTTACATCGCATGACGTTTTAAATGCGTTGTAAAATAAAGTAATGCCCCATATAGTTACTGGAATGGAAAGCAGCGTTAAGATGATAAATGATACAGACTGAAATACAATAAACGGATTTTTCATTATTTCGTTGATATCGGGTGATATAGTGAAATAGCCTGCAATTGCCAAAATAAGATATGGAGCTTTTGCCAGCGTCATAGTACCCAGAATGTCAATGATTCTGAATCCTTTGGAAATGATAAATCCTGTAATAGTCATGACTAATACCAGGCTTACTATGTCAATAGCAAGAAACTCAAAAGAATGTGCGAACGTGAGCTTTTGAGTTAAGTGCATATCAATTACTCCATCAAAAGCCACATTGCTGAATGTGCCGATAATTCCTGTGACTAGAACGATCACCAAACCAAGTCCAAATGCTTGCCAACCGGCAATGCGGGTGAAAGGATTGATCACTAAACTAAAAATGTCTTTACTTTTCATACGATTTGATTTTATTGATTATTTCATTGAGCATATTTCTCACGGTTGGATAGCTTAGCTTTAATTCAGAAGCCATTTCTTTCAGACTACCACTGTTTATTACAAAGCGAAGGATAAATTGCTGGTCTTCGGATGAAAGGAGAGCAAGTGTAGGTAAATCGTATAAGCCGCTAACTTCAGTCTGGCAGCTTTCGCATTTTAAACATTTTACTTTTAGTTGACTTTGACAACTCGGACAATAGGTGGGTAGCATAATATTGATGTTTTATTGTGCAAAAGTAATATAAATATTACATATTCATCTATTTTGTTCAATAATATTTAGTTTATATTGAATAATATTTATTATTGAATACAATTATTGTATTCGTTTATTGTTGAAAAGTGTTATAATGTAAAAAGAAAAGATGTAAATTGATTAATTTACATCTTTTCTTTTTTATCCCATAACCGTTGCCACAATCGTTCGATTGCCGCCATGATTCCGAAATTCGCATAAGTAAATTCCCTGCCAGATGCCCATGTTCAGCTGACCGTTGCTGATGGGAATGTTTAAGCTTACGCCCGCCAGTGTCGATTTGGCGTGGGCCGGCATATCATCATTGCCTTCGAGCGTATGTTCGTAAAACGGCTCACGTTCCCGAACCAGATGATCAAAAATGCTTCCCATGTCCGTTTGCACATCCGGATCGGCATTTTCGTTGATGGTCAAAGCGGCCGATGTGTGTTTTAGAAACAGATTCAACAATCCTGTTCTGGGCAGGAGCGGCAAGTGTTCAATGATTTCATCGGTTATTAAATGAAACCCTCTGCTGTGCTGGCGAAGTGAAAATTCTTTTTGTGCGAACATATAAATTACAAGTATTTGATTTGTAAGTTTGTTGTTGTGATTAAATTAGTTACAAATATAATGTATTTCGATTAATTAACCTGATTCTTTAGAGTGTTTTATTAAGTCTGGCCGGAAATAAGGTTTGATTTTAAGTGAGAATAGTTGTAGATGTGATACGCTTTACTCTCTCCTTGTAGTATTACTTGTAGCTTTTGTTAATGCCTCTCTATTAATACCCTTTGACAGTCGCCTGTCAAAGACATGTATTACTGCTATACACATTGTAGTGTATTAGGTGGTATTTTACTGTGTGGTTCATTTAGTGGAGGTTTCTTATAGCAGAAGCGTATCATTTAGCACGATACTTTGTTTGTTGCTAATGGACATTCACTCATTATATAGAATTCGCGTTAAATTAAACTGTTTATTCCCGTAAAAATGCTATTTTTGCACTCCATTTCAAATCTTTACTTTCAGTCAGCAGAAAGTAATTTCAAATAAAAAATATCGAATGAGAAAAGTCAGAGTGCGCTTTGCACCCAGCCCAACTGGAGCTTTACATATTGGTGGTGTTCGTACTGCCTTGTACAATTACCTTTTTGCAAAAAAGCATGGTGGCGATATGTTGCTCCGTATCGAAGATACCGACTCGGCACGCTTTGTGCCGGGTGCCGAAGAGTATATTGTTGAAGCACTTCAATGGTTAGGAATAAACATCGACGAAGGAGTAGGAGCAGTCTCTGAAGGAGCATTTGCACCCTACCGTCAGAGCGAACGTAAAGCCATTTATCGTAAGTATGTCGATCAATTGCTGGAAGCTGGATTGGCATATGTTGCTTTTGACACACCAGCTCAACTGGATGCTAAACGAGCTGAAATTGCTAATTTTCAATACGATGCTGCAACGCGTGGGTTGATGACCAATTCGCTGACTTTGTCGGCCGATGAAGTAAATCAACGAATTGTAGCCGGAGAGCAATATGTGGTTAGAATAAAAATAGCATCAAACGAACAAATAAAAGTTCAGGATTTAATTCGTGGCGAAGTGGTTTTCAACTCTTCGGTCATTGATGATAAAGTACTTTTCAAATCGTCTGATGAATTGCCAACGTATCACATGGCCAATGTTGTTGATGATTATTTGATGCAAATTTCACATGTTATCCGTGGTGAGGAATGGTTGCCATCGGCTCCTTTGCACGTGTTGTTGTACAAATATCTGGGATGGGCTGAAGTGATGCCGGAATTTGCTCACTTACCCTTGTTACTTAAACCTGATGGTAACGGAAAACTTAGCAAACGCGACGGTGACAGACTTGGATTTCCGGTTTTTCCACTTAACTGGAAAGACCCAAAAACGGGTGAAACATCATCGGGTTACCGCGAAGCCGGTTATTTCCCGGAAGCAGTGGTGAACTTTCTTTCATTGCTTGGCTGGAATTCCGGTACCGAACAGGAAATTTTTTCAATGCAAGAATTGATTGATCAGTTTTCCTTAGACCGTGTAAGTAAAAGTGGTGCCAAATTCGATTATGAAAAAGGTAAATGGTTTAATCATAAATATCTACAGCAGAAATCGGACGATGAAATAGCCGATATGTTTCAAGGTGTTTTGATAGAAAAAGATATTGTTGAAGACACTCAGAAGTTGATTAAAATAGTATCGTTGGTAAAAGAACGTGCCAATTTTGTAAATGAACTTTGGGCACAATCGAGCTTCTTTTTTGTAGCTCCGACGGAGTACGATGCCAAAACGGTTCAAAAACGCTGGAAAGCTGAAACTCCTGCTCAAATGACAGAGTTGATCACTTTGTTGGATGGTATCGAGGATTTCTCTCCGGTTGCTACCGAGGAAATTGTAAAGGAATGGATTGCTGCCAAAGAATATAACATGGGTGGCATTATGAATGCATTCCGTTTATCAATAGTGGGTGAACCAAAAGGACCTCACATGTTCGATATTATTGCCCTTTTAGGAAAAGAAGAAACAATTGCCCGCTTAAAAACTGCAATTGAAAATATAAAATAACATCATTATTCCCCTTTAGGGGACAGGGGTATGAAGAAAGTTCTCATCGTTACATATTATTGGATTCCAAGCGGTGGAGCGGGAGTGCAGCGTTGGGTGAAATTTGCCAAATACCTGCGTCAATATGGATGGGAACCAATTATCTGTACACCTCAAAATCCGGAATATCCATCTATCGATCATTCATTTGAAAAAGATATTCCCGCCGATATTACGGTTCTGAAAACTCCGATTTGGGAACCTTACAACGTGTATCGAAATCTTACCGGTAAGAAGAATCAGGCTATCAATGCCGGTTTTATTTCGGAAAATAAAAAACAAGGTTGGAAAGACAAACTCTCTATTTGGATTCGAGGCAACTTTCTGATTCCAGATCCGCGCCGCTTCTGGATTAAACCTTCGGTACGTTTTCTAAACGATTATTTGAAGGAAAATCCGGTTGATGCTGTCATTACCACCGGACCTCCGCATTCGATGCACTTGATTGGTATGGGATTGAAAAAAACCTTTCCTTCATTGCCATGGGTAGCCGATTTTCGGGATCCATGGACAAATATCGACTTTTATAAAGATTTGAATTTGACCTGGCTTGCAGATAAAATTCATCATAAGCTGGAGAGAGACGTGCTTCAAAAAGCCGACATGGTTTTGGTTGTTTCGCGCGGGATGGAAGAGGAGTTTGCTCCGATGAAACCCAAGAAACTTCAGGTGATTACGAACGGATACGACGAATCGGATGTACAGATTGGTACGTTGGCATTGGATGCCAAATTCTCCATCTCGCATATCGGGACGCTTAATGCCGCCCGAAACCCCAGAACTGTTTGGAAAGTGTTGAGTGAAATATGTGCAGAGAATGTCGCTTTCAAGAATGATTTACAAATCCAACTAGTAGGAAAAGTAGATTTCTCGGTATTGGAGGATATTCAAAGCTATGGGTTGCAGGAACAACTGCTGAAAATCGATTACTTATCGCACTCCGAAGCCATTGCCAAGCAAAATAGTTCCCAAGTGTTGATGTTGCTAATCAATCAATCCGGTAATGCAAAAGGAATTCTGACCGGTAAGTTTTTTGAATACCTGGCTGCTAAACGCCCCATATTAGCAGTGGGTCCAACCGATGGTGATGCGGCCGTTGTTTTGAACGAAACAGGAGCAGGTGTAATCGTCGATTTCGCAGATGAGCAAGAAACAAAGAAAGCGATTCTAAATTATTATAACCGGTATAAAAAAGATACGCTTAGCATTCAATCGGAGTCTGTTGAGCGATTTTCGCGTCGTTCGCTCACAGGTGAACTTGCAGGCTTGTTAGATGGATTTGGAAAGAAGTAAAGACAGTTTAGAATAAATAAACGATGAAAAAAATTATAACCATTGTAGGAGCTCGACCTCAGTTCGTAAAAGCAGCCACTTTGAGCCGTCAGTTTAAATTGCTGGGTGTAGAAGAGTTGATTATTCACACCGGTCAACATTTCGATGCAAACATGTCCGAAGTGTTTTTTGAAGAAATGGAAATACCAAAACCGGCATATCAACTTGATATTAATGGCTTAACGCATGGCGCCATGACCGGACGAATGCTCGAAGGGATAGAGGAAATTCTTATTAATGAAAAGCCGGATGCTGTTTTGGTATTTGGTGATACTAATTCGACACTTGCAGGCGCATTGGCGGCAGCCAAACTACACATACCACTGGTTCATGTTGAGGCCGGACTGCGTTCGTTTAATATGCAAATGCCGGAGGAAATAAACCGGATTTTGACCGATCGCATTTCCAATGTTCTTTTTTGTCCAACTGATACGGCTGTAAAGAATCTTCAACGTGAAGGTTTTGATAATCTTCCGATCAAAATCATAAAAAATGGTGATGTGATGCAGGATGCGGCTATTTTTTATGCTGCTAAAGCCGAAGAAAAATCTACTGTATTGAAAACAATTGACTTGCCTTCGTTTATTTTGGCAACTATTCATCGTCAGGAAAATACCGATTCGCCCGAAAATCTACGAAATATTATTGCCGGCTTGAATGAAATAAACCGACAAACTCCTGTTGTAGTTCCTATTCACCCAAGAACACGCCATATTCTAGCGCAGCAACATATTGTTCCGGAGTTCAAACTTATCGATCCGGTAGGTTATTTTGATATGATAATGCTATTGAAATCGTGCGAGATGGTGATAACCGATAGTGGTGGAGTACAAAAGGAAGCCTTCTTCTTTGGTAAACATTGTATCACCCTTCGTGAACAAACCGAATGGGTAGAACTCGTCGACAATGGATTTAATATTTTAGTGGGAAGCGATCCGGCAAAATTGAAATCGGCTTTCGAAGTTTTAAGTACAAAACACTCAGATTTTAGTATGGATTTGTACGGAAAAGGAAGTGCCTCGGCACAAGCGGTAAGTGAAATAATCAATTATTTAAACACCAATAATTAGAAATGGAAAAATCTCCCGAAAATATGAAAAATCTGAACGGTTATTATTTTAATGACCGATTGGATATGCTTAAATATATTCCTGATACTGCAGTAAGAATTTTAGAAGTTGGTTGTGGAGCAGGAATTTTTTGTTCAGCACTAAAACAGCGGTCCGACCGTGAAGTCTGGGGAGTGGAAATTAAACCTGAGGCCGGCGAAAAAGCAAGGGCAATTTGCGACCGTATTTTTGTGGGTGATTTTAATGATTTTTTTGAAGAGCTACCTAAAAACTATTTCGATTGCGTGGTTTTTAATGATGTGCTGGAGCATATTTATGCACCCTGGGATACCCTTCGGATGGTAAAGAGTTTGCTGTCGGATACCGGTGTGGTTGTTTCATCCATTCCTAATTTCAGATACATCGACAATCTAATCACTGAAATAGTATGGCGTAAAGACTTTCGGTATAAGCCTGAAGGCGGTATTTTGGACGATACGCACATTCGCTTTTTTACTTATAAAAGTGCTGCCAGAATGTATCATGAGCAAGGTTATGAATTGGTTATTCATGAATGTATCAGACCTTGCAAAAGTTGGAAAGAAAAATTGTTTATAAATCTTACCTTCGGAATATTGAGCGATGCACGTTACAAACATATTGCCACTGTAGCTAAACCTGCCCGACAATGAACATGCCTTTAGTTTCGATTATAACGCCTACCTACAACCACGAAAAGTACTTAGCCGACTGTATTCGCTCTGCTCAGGCGCAGACGTTTACAAACTGGGAAATGATAGTTGTGGATGATGGAAGCACGGATAATACCTTGCAGATTGCCCATTCATTTGCAGAACAAGACCCACGGATAAGGGTTTTTACACAAAAAAATGTAGGTATTTTTCGTTTAGCCGAGACTTATAATTTTGCGTTGGGACAATCAACCGGAAAATATATTGCTGTTCTTGAGGGCGATGATGTATGGCTGCCCGAGAAATTAGCTCAACAGACACAAACTCTGGAAGCTGATGATAATGCCGTTTTATCGTGGGGAAAGGCCTATGGGGTTTCAATTGATTTGTCGGAAAACTACGGTTTGTATCCAAATTTGAAATATGAAGCCAAAATTTTCACCAATACACCCGTAAAATCGGCACTTAAAGAATTACTTTTTTCTAACTATATACCCGCACTTACCGTTTTAATTCGTAAAACAGCTTTGGTACAAATAGGCGGTTTTGTTCAAAAGTTTAATTTGCCTTTGGTCGACTTGCCCACCTGGCAGGAATTATCACTTCTTGGCACATTTACGTTTGTAAATGAACCGGTTGGCAAATGGCGCGTTTCGCCCAATCAAGTGACAAAAACCTACACTATTCAAATGATCGAGGGAGTGTATCAACAGGCTCTATATCTTTGTCAGCAGGACGAACCGTTTTTTCAATCTTTGGGAATTACCGAACCAAAGATTCAACACCATTTTCAAAAAAGACTTATTGTGAATTACTGTCATTCAGGAAACTTTAAGTTGATTCGCCGTGACTATATGGGTGCCCGAAAAGATTTTACTCAATCCATTACTAATTTTGGATTGAAAAAAATCATTTGGAAAATACGTTCTGTATTTGGTATAATCAAAAGCTATATCTTTCCCATAATCAAGACGTAAACGTTGTTCCGTGGACGTGATTAGAGAAAATCATTCTTACTCTATTTTATCTTTAAGAATAAAACTTTTATTCCAAAGCAAGAAAGTTTTATTCTTAAGCTGTAAACATTTATTCTAAAGCAATAATATCTTACTTCAAAGCATAAAATATTATTGCTTTAGGAAGATTTATTTTCTCCAAAGAAGATTTATTTTTTGATGAATGACAATGCGTATCTAATCTTTTCGCGGATGAAATTCAATGCATTGAAAAAGATTTCCGGGTAAATAAATCGAACAATTAGCAGATACATAATTCCGGCGACTGTAATTTGTACACTCACTAATAGTAAGTTACTGCTTATTGATAGATAGGCAAAAACGGCTGTGATACCTCCCAGTAAGATACTTAGCGCAAGATTTGGAAGTATATCTGAAAATTGAGAGCGTAATTTTAAATCCAATATCTTTCTTATGTAAACGATGGATATAAAATAAGAAAGGTAGGTGGCGATGATAAGTCCGATAAGCATTCTGCTTATTCCATATTGAAAACACAAACCAACCGAAATAAGGATAAGTGCTTTTTTTATCAATTCTATTCTCAATGTTTTTTTCGATTCTCCTCTGGCATTGAGCACACTAATATTCAAACTATACAGTGGACCAAAGATATTGGCAGCCAGCAATAATTGAAAAAGGATTACTGACGACAGCCATTGTTCTTTAATTAAAACCAGGATAAAAGGTTTTGCTATCGAAATAAGAACGATAGTCAACGGAAATACGAGTAAGGAAACAGACTTCGTTAGCTTGCGAAAAATACGTGTCAAACGCTCGGTATCATCCTGAATTTGAACTAACAAAGGGTAGGTTCCACTCAATAGAATTTGTTGAGATGCAGTGTTGACCGTTTCATTCAATTTATTTGCTTGCGCGTAATATCCTACTTGCTGGAAAGGGTAAAAGCGTCCCAGCAAAATGGTGTAAATATGATTGAAAATTACGTTCAGCGAGGTGGATCCAAGCATATGGATGGAGAAATTCCAAAAGTCCTTTATCACTTGAAATGAAAAATGTCTTATTGGTCGCCAATGAACTAAAATAGGAAATAAAATTGCACGAATCAGTTGACTTGCAATCTGTTGCCACACCAGCGCCCATACACCATAACCATTGAATGCCAAAACAATACCCAATGTTCCACTGATTACAACGCTGGAAATGTTTATCAATGCAAGGGTTCTAAAATCCAGTTTTTTGTTTAGTACCACATATTGAACAAAATAGATGGCGTAAAATAATATGGTTAGAAATAAAACCCGCGATATCTTAACTAATTGTGGTTGTGAGAAAAAACTCGCAATTAATGGAGCCGAAAAGAAAAGGATGATGTAAAGTAGTACTGAAATAGACAGGTTCAGGTAGAAGATTGTACTGAAATCAGTTGGTGTTGCACCTTGTTTTCTGATTAATGCTTGTCCAAATCCACCATCAATCATAACCGAAGACAGTGCAATGAAAATCATTAACACGCCGATTAATCCGTAATCATGAGGAGTTAATAATCGGGCCAGTATAATTCCAATAAATAATTGGGCTAATTGTTGTCCAAACTTGTCAATCGATACCCATGTTAATGCTTTGAGCATCTTGGTCTTTAATTCATCACCCATTACTTCTGCTTCGTGTTGTTTTGTTGTGTAAAATGCAGTTTTATAGCCCCAAGGAGAGTAAGAACCTGCAACCTTTCATTCGTATTGCCTTCGGCAAATAAATACTCGCAATCCTTTTTTAAATCAGGTTTGTCGGATAATAACGCAATATTTTCTTCAAAATACCTGGAGAAAGTATGTTGTAAATCCGGATTCTTAGCAAACCAATTGTCGAATGGGTTCATACCCGAATTCATCTTCTTCGATAGCTTGTCGAAGAATTTCAACTTCATGCGTTGATAATAATTCCAATCAAAATATTTCTTGTAATTATTTGATTTAAGTGGTGAAACTCCTGTTTTTTCCCATTGGTACTTGGCAAACTCAGGATGTTTTTTAGCAATCCACTCCAGGTAAATTTTGTGTTTATACTTCCATTCATCCGGAATTGAGTAGCAATACGACAAAAACTCCAAATCAAGAAAAGGAGTAACTGCCTGTGTGAATATATCGAAATAGAAATTACCATTGGTAGCCGCTAAAAATCCTCTCCCATAGAATTTAAACAATTCTTCCGATGGATATTTATCAACTATGGCTTGCAGATAGGGTTCTATTTTGGTAATCAATTTGGTGGAATAAGCCCCCGAATAAATAGTGGGTTTTACAACATAGGGTTGCGATAGAAACGATCCTATTACAGCGTCGCCAATCAAACCGGTATGAATGAGCCCGTATTTATCGAAGTTTATATTCTCTATCGATTTCAGCACATGGCTAGAACCGGAGTAAAGAATCAAACCATCATTGTAATAGATAGTTTTATCTATGTCTTTCAGGTAATTACCATTGTCGAGCGATTGGAACAGAAATTCATGTGCGTAATCCGATGCGATTTTCTTTGGAATCATTTCATCCAAATAATTCGATTGGGAGAACGTGAAATTTAATTGTTCTTTGTAGCCCAACTCGTTGGCAACCAATACGGTCATTCGTGAATCCAAACCACCGCTAAGTGTAGCAATATGTTTGTAATTATATTCTTTATCTTTTTCGAACTCAAGGCGAACAGCTTTCGAGAATAACTCGTCCATTTTTTCGATCACTTGCTCTTTCGTGTCAGTCGTTTTTTCGATACCTGATAAATTGAAATAGCTCGCCACTGTCAATTCGCCTTTTTCAAAAGCAAGCATTGTGCCCGGAGCTACCCGTTTTATCTCCGATACCAAAGTGGTGTCTTCGAGCATATATCCGTAAGTCAGCATCAGATAGGCACCGTTTGTGTCAAGTGTGATGGGTATCAAAAGCTTATGGCATAAGTCAGTCAGCTCGCGCACGTCGGACGAGAAAAGTAAATAATCCTCATTTTGAAAATAGAACAGGCGTTTTGTGCCGGTTGGATTGGCAAAAATTACCCATTTATTGTCGGTTTTTGAGTAGATAAAGCCAACAAATTCACCTTTCAACGAATGAATAAATTCATTGCCTTTAGTGATAAACAACTTCTTTATAATATTGTAAATATCAGTTTGTTGAGTTACAATAGCTAGTTCGCTGAGGTTTAATATCACACCCTCAATGCCGATAACAAACTGCTCATCTTCCTTCAGGGTTTTGTCACGTTCAAACTTGTTGTGCGTGAAATGTTCTATCCGGTATTTCTCAGCATCAATGTAACTCGTATGGAAACGACTTTCCTGCCCATACACATTTTTATCTCTAAACGTGAGCGGCGAAGGAATTGTATTCTTTTTGCTGATAATTGCAGTAAACCCTGACATAGGTAGTTATTTAATTTTCAATTAGTTTTGAAACTGCTTCGGATGAAGTTCTAGAACAAAAATTTATTTTCATCAAAATCGTTACAGGCTTTTTCGTAATCATCCGGTCTACCAATGTCGAGCCAGTAACCATCATGGATTTTTACCGTTGCCGGGTGATTAAATTTAATTAAATCCAACATAAGATGGTCAAAACCATATAGTTGATTGGCTGGGATGTAATCAAGTATTTGTTTATTAGCCATGTAAACTCCCATGCTTACATTATAACGTGTAGTTGGTTTCTCAACAAAGTTTACTAATTTGTTATCACTTCCGAGTTCCAGTACACCGTAATCGACCTTTTGGTCTCTGGAATACGACGAAATTGTGAATATGTTCCCGGCATTTACATGTTCTTCATAAAATGCTTCAAAATCAAGATCCGTCAATACATCACCATTCATTACCAAAAAGTTATCGGGCAAATCGCTGATAAGTTTTAGCGGTCCCATAGTGCTTAAAGGCTTGTCTTCCAGCGAATAATCGATATGCGTTCCCCACTTACTTCCATCTCCGCAATAGGCACGGATAATTTCAGCCATATGGTTGACAGTGATCGTGATATGATCAAAACCACATTTTGTCAACTTACGGATAATTATTTCCAGAATAGGCAAATCGCCAATGGGAACCAATGGTTTTGGCAAACTAATGGTGTAAGGTTTCAATCGCGTGCCTTTTCCGCCGGCTAAAATTACTGCTCTTTTAGACATTATAAATATCTGATTTAAAATAAGAAAGATTGTTGCTGATCCAGTCGATGGTTTCCTTTAAACCACTTTCAAGTGTGTAGTAGGGTTTCCAACTGGTGTTTGAAATTATTTTTGTGTTGTCACAAAATAGTCTTTCTACTTCACTTTTATCCGGACGAATACGTTGCTCATCAGATATAATTTCTACTTTTTTGCCAATTAAGTCGGCAATCAGTTGCACCAAATCACCAATGGTTATTTCTTCGCTCATACCGATATTGGTTATTTCACCAAACAGTCCGTCAGCACAAGCAATTTCGTAAAATCCGTTAGCTGTATCCTTCACAAAAGTCAAATCTCTTGTCGGACTTAGATTTCCAAGTTTCAAATTTGTTTGTCCGTTTAAAATCTGTGAAATTACAGTAGGTATAATAGCTCTTGCCGATTGACGGGGACCATAAGTATTGAACGGTCGAACAATTTTAACCGGTAAATCGAATGATTTGAAATAGCTGATCGATAGTTGATCTGCAGATATTTTGGTGGCCGAGTAGGGTGATTGTCCAACCATTGGATGCAACTCGTCGATAGGCACGTATTGTGCAGTACCGTAGGTTTCACTGGTAGAAGTAACCATTACTTTTTCGATGCCAAGTTGGCGCGCAGCTTGCAATACATTGTAAGTGCCGTCGATATTGGTTTTGATATAGGCTTGAGGCGATACGTAGGAGTAAGGTATGCCAATGAGCGCTGCTAAATGAAAAACAGAGTCACAACCTTGCATGGCTGCAAAAACCGAATCGTAGTCGCGTATGTCACCGGTAATAATTTCCACTTTATTTTTGGCCAGGCTGGTGTCTAACCACCCCCATTTGTTCCACGAGTTGTAGTGCACAAAGGCTTTTACGTTGTATCCTTTTTCTACCAATAGTTCGGTAAGGTGAGAGCCTATAAATCCACCAGCTCCGGTGACTAAAATGTTTTTCATGCTTATGAGTTAGTTCTGAGCTGCCTAAATAGAGCAGTATATTATTTTTGATCGAATTGTTTTTTATTCTGAAACCATTTTTGTTAGTCCTTCCAAAATGGATATGCTTGGTTTCCATTGTAATTTATTTTGAATTTTGGAAATGTCTGCAATCGTATTCAACACATCGTTAGGACGGATTTCGTGGGTGCAAATATACTCAATTTCTGTGTCGAAAAGTCCCCGAACCATATCCACAATTTCTTTTACCGAATAACTAAGTCCACTTCCCAAATTGTACTTTTGGATGGACTTATCCGCGTTTTCAGTTTCGATGGTAGTAATAATTGCATCAACAATGTCCTCCACGTGAATATAATCGCGCTTTGGACGGTCGTCTTTAATTACAATCTTACCTGTTTTAGCTTGTTGAATGATACTTGGAATCAGGAAATCCGGATTTTGACCGGTTCCGTAAATATTAAATGGGCGGAATATAGTTATTGGAACCTTAAAATCGCGGTTGTAACCTTCACACAAGCTTTCACAAATGACTTTTGTTTGAGCATACGGATTGAATGCCTGTGTTGGATGATTTTCGTCGATGGGCTGGTATTGGGGATGTCCGTAGATATATGAACTGAAAAAAACCATTTTTGCATTGTTCAGTCGGCACAATTCCAACATATTCAAGGTGCTCAAATAATTGGTTTCGTAGAATCTCTTAGGCTGTTCGTACGATGCAGGTACAAATGATAAATTGGCAAGATGCACGATGACATCCATTCCTTCATATTGCTTAACTTGTTGCCAATCACAAATATTCGTTCCATTGGCAATGTCCACCAATATCAATTCGTGTTCAGTTTTTTCAAGTTTCTTTTGTAAATAACTGCCAATAAATCCCGAATGTCCGGTGATTAAAATCTTCATATCGCGTGTTGAAATTTAAACATCAAAGATACGATAATCTTTTCATAGTTAATGTCTTAAAGACTGTTTTGTAGATTATATTAAGTGTTTTTTCAATCTCAGCTTTGTAAATCCGTGTTTTTTAATTTATTACAAAATGAACAAATGAATGGAAATTGAACAGATATGGTAGCTTTTGGAAATGATTTGTTACTTTTGTGAGCAATTTAGAAAAATAAAGTGATAGTGGATTTCTTTCATGGAATTTATGCTCTATCGTCTCACAATTAATATATTATATGAAAAATAAAACACGCATTATTTATATAAAACCCGCTAATTCATCATTTATTCGTGGCGACCAGCAAATTCTGGAAAAAGAATATGACGTGAAACCATTTTTGATGCTTCAGAATAATAGCAAACTTATTTTTGGGCTTAAAATAGTAGAATTGTTTTTCTATTTGCTTTCCAATGCATTTCGTAGCGATGTTATTTTTGTTTCGTGGTTTGCCGACTATCACTCAGCTATAATGGCTTTGGTAGGGAAACTTACAGGCAAAAAATCTATTATTTTGATTGGTGGTCAAGAAGCCGTTTGTTATCCGGAGTTGAAAAAAGGAGTTTATCGGAAGAAGTTTCGTGGTCTTTGTGTGAAATTTGCTTTACGCAATACCAGTTTGATTATTGCCAATCATAAATCGTTGATATATCATGAAAATCATTACTATAATCATGAACATCCGCATATTGATGGTATTCAACATTATGTGTCCGGTTTAAAAACAAGGACTGAAATTGTGTATAATGGAATAGATGCATCGCTGTTCGAACGTACCACGTCTATTCAGAAGGTTGATAATCTGATCCTAACTGTTGGCACAATGCATCAGGAAGGTGACTTTTACAATAAAGGCTATGATTTGTTTATTCAGGCGGCGGAGCGCAATCCTGAGTTGAAATTTGTATTGATTGGTCTGAATCCGAACTACTTGAATTGGACGGAAGAAAATTATCATCCCTCGCAAATTCCAAATCTTCAAATCATTCCTTCGTTTTGCCCTCAGGAAATTTTAAATCAAAAATATAATGAAGCCAAAGTGTTTGTACAGGCTTCCATTACCGAAGGAATGCCTAACACGCTAAGTGAAGCTATGTTGTTGGAATGCATCCCCGTTGGTTCAAATATCAATGGAATACCCGATGCAATTGGTGATACCGGTGTTGTTATAAAACAACGCAAGGTAGAAGAATTGGAAAAAGGGATTCTGGAGGCTTTGAAAATGGATTCAGGAAAAGCTGCTCGTCAGCGGGTAATGGACATGTTTACCATTAGTTTGCGCGAAGAAAAGATGCTGAAATTACTGGGAGAAGTAGTTAAAAGTAAATAGTTACAAGTCTGTTTTGAATATTGCTTTCAGAAAACTTATCAATAAATAATATAGACGATTTAAAAGGGGAATAAGATGAATCTTATTTCCCTTTTATAATATCAAAACCTTCGCCGTAAACACCTATGGCAGATGATTGCGAAATAAAGGCATTCGGATCAATGTCTTTTACGATGCGAAAAATTTTAATTGATTCGTTCTTTCTGGCTACTACTGTAATTACTTTCACCGGTTCTTTAGAGTACCAACCCATACCATCCAAAATAGTTACGCCCCGATGCACATCAATATTTATTCGGGTGGCAATTTGCTCGTATTCCTTCGAGAAAATAAAAAACTGAACCGATTGTCGAACACCATTGATAACCATATCCACTGCTATAGTGGTGATTGCCATAGCTGTAAGTCCATAAACGATTCGCTCGATACTACCAAATTTAAGAAAATACGAAGAGCAAATAATCAACACATCGCAATAAAGCAAAATTCTACCTAATGTAATGTTTCTGTACTTGTTTACCACTTTGGCAATTATATCGGTTCCACCTGAGCTACCATTGGCCAGAAAAACGATTCCAATGCCTACTCCCGAAAGCAACCCTCCAATGACACATGCCATAAAGTTGTCGTCCTTTCCAACAAATGTTCCTTGTACAGCTTGTGGCAGCACTGAAAAGAAAAAAGTCATTATTGCTACGCCATAAATTGTTCGAAGGCTAAATTTCAAACCAATCGTACGAATGGCAATAAGTAATAAAACAGCATTGATCGAAAAATAAGTAATAGAAATGGGAATTCCGGTTGCATAATATACCAAAGCGCCTACACCAGTTGCTCCTCCACCGGTAATTTTGTGGGGTAGCAGAAAGGCTTTCCAGGCTCCGGCATATAAAAATAACCCGAATGCGATGAATATGTATTCGCGGATGTCAATCCAGGTTTGCTTGCCCATCTTTTTGACATTTCTTTTGACTCCCTGAAGATGGCTCAAGTTTGCTTTGTCTTTTGAATTGTTATTTCGAGTTCCCATAAATTCATATAGTTGTTATTCAATTTCCCTTTTTTTGTATAGAAATTATATAACTATATTTACAATTTTACCGGGAACAACAATTATTTTCTTAGGTGCTTTACCGTCTAACTGCTTAATTGTTTGTTCGTTCGCCAAAGCTGTTTTTTCAACTTCTTCTTTGCTCATATCCGCTGGCAGTTCGAGCATAAAACGCACTTTGCCATTGAACGAGATAGGGTATTTTACTGATGTTTCTTTCAGATACTCTTCGTTGCAAATAGGGAAAGTGGCATCACAAACACTCTCATCATTTCCCAATGCCTGATATAATTCTTCGGAGATATGCGGAGCAAATGGAGCAAGTAAAATGACTAATGGCTCAAGAATGACTTTCTTGTAGCACTTCAATGCGAAAAGCTCATTCACACAAATCATAAAGGCCGAAACCGATGTGTTGTAAGAAAAATTTTCGATGTCGAAGGTGATTTTTTTGATCGTTTTGTGCAGAATTTTCAATTCTTCGGCTGACGGAACTTCGTCGGTCACAATAAAGTTTTCTTCTTTGTAGAATAAGGTCCATAAACGTTTCAGGAATCGATGAACACCGTCAATTCCGTTGGTATCCCAGGGTTTTGATTGTTCCAATGGTCCGAGGAACATTTCGTATAAACGAAGGGTGTCAGCTCCATATCTCACAACGATATCGTCAGGATTTACCACATTGTACATCGATTTCGACATTTTCTCCACCGCCCAACCGCATACATATTTTCCATCTTCTAAAATAAATTCAGCATTGGCATAGTCGGGCAGCCAATTTTTAAATTTTTCAATATCAAGCACATCGTTCGAAACAATATTCACATCCACATGAAGTTGTGTTGTTTCATATTGATCTTTCAAATTTAGCGATACGAAAGTATTGCTGTCTTTAATACGATACACAAAATTACTGCGTCCCTGAATCATCCCCTGATTAACTAGCTTTTTGAATGGTTCATCTTCACAAATCAACTCCAGATCAAATAAGAATTTGTTCCAGAAACGGCTGTAAACCAAGTGTCCTGTAGCATGTTCGGTACCACCGATGTACAAATCCACATTTCTCCAATATTGGTTTGCTTCTGTGCTAACCAATGCTTTGTCATTTTTCGGATCCATATAGCGCAAATAGTAGGCCGATGAACCTGCAAAACCGGGCATGGTGCAGAATTCCAATGGAAAACCTTCTTCGTTTGTCCAGTTTTTTGCTCGGCCCAGTGGTGGTTCGCCTTTTTCGGTTGGCAGGAATTTATCTATTTCGGGTAATTCTAGTGGCAAACGGCTTTCATCGAGCATGTAAGGCATGTCGTCTTTGTAGTAAACCGGAAACGGTTCACCCCAGTAACGCTGACGGCTGAAAATGGCATCGCGTAAGCGGAAATTTACTTTCACACGTCCGATTCCTTTTTCCGAAATATATTCTTTTGCTTTCGCAATGGCTTCTTTTACAGTAAGTCCGTTTAAAAATCCGGAATTCATCATGATGCCTTCTTTTGCATCCAAACTTTCTTCGCTTACATCACAACCTTCAATTAATGGAATAATTGGTAGATTGAAGTGCTTTGCAAAAGCATAGTCGCGACTGTCATGAGCAGGAACAGCCATGATGGCGCCCGTACCATAACCGGACAGTACATAGTCGCTTATCCAAATTGGAATTTCTGTTCCGCTTACAGGATTGATAGCGTACGAACCGGAGAAAACACCCGATACTCTGCGGTCGGCAATACGCTCGCGCTCGGTACGTTTTTTTGTAGCTGCAACATAATTTTCAACCTCAGTAGCTTGTTCAGCAGTTGTCAGTTGCTTTACCAATTCACTTTCGGGTGCTAAAACCATGAATGTTACACCATAAATAGTGTCGGCACGTGTGGTGAAAACCTCAAAGTTGAAATCCTGACGTCTAATATTGAATGTCATCTCAGCCCCTTCGGAGCGTCCAATCCAGTTTTTTTGTGTTTCTTTCAATGACTCCGTCCATTCCACAGTTCCCAAACCGTCCAGCAATCGTTGTGCGTAAGCAGAAACGCGCAGACTCCACTGACGCATAACACGTTGTTCTACAGTATGTCCTCCACGAACGGAAACACCTTCGCTCACTTCATCGTTGGCCAAAACAGTTCCAAGTGCAGGACACCAGTTTACCTTTAAATCGGCCAGGTAAGCAATGCGGTAGTTAAGCAGTACTTCTTGTTGATCTTTCTCAACTTTTGATTTCCATTCTTCGGCAGTGAAAGTCATTTCTTCGGTGCACGAGGCCTCAATGCCGGCTGTTCCCGACGTTTCGAAAGCTTTTATCAATGAAGCTATTGGTTGTGCTTTTTGTAATTTTGTATCGAAATAATGGTTGAACATTTGAATAAATGCCCATTGAGTCCATTTGTAGTAGTCTGGCTCACATGTTCTTATTTCGCGGATCCAATCGTAGCAGAAACCGATTTTGTCTAATTGCTCACGATAGCGCGCAATGTTTTTCTTGGTGGTAACTGCCGGGTGTTGACCGGTTTGAATAGCATATTGCTCTGCCGGCAAACCGTAGGCATCATAACCCATTGGGTGAAGTACATTAAATCCTTTTAAGCGTTTGTAGCGGCTGAAAATGTCCGAAGCAATATATCCCAGGGGATGACCAACATGTAAACCTGCTCCCGAAGGATAGGGAAACATATCCAAAACATAAAATTTTGGTTTGTTTTGATCAATTTCTGTTTTATAGGTATTGTTTTTCTTCCAATTAGCCTGCCATTTCTGCTCAATTTCACTAAAGTTGTACTCCATAATATATTGATAATAAGTAAATAACGATGTTGTTGGTGGATCTCGTATTTTTTAAAAATAAACATGCAAAGTTAATCAATTTAGCTGAATAATAGATGTTGGATTTGGCTAAAAAAATCATTCGTATTATTTTATATTGCAGTATTGGACAAGCGTTTCGAAAAAATGATTATTTTTGTAAGTTTTAAAATTAATCACACCTACATAATGTTCAATAATCATATTACGGTTCAATTCAAAGTCCCTGAACCAACTTTAAGACGCTTGCCCTGGTATCTGGCTTATGCTCAATTGGTTCTTAAAGAGGGTGAACTATATCTTTCTTCCACTCAAATTGCTAAAAATATAGCAGTTGACGCCTCTATGGTTGCAAAAGATCTGTCTTATGTGAACATAGCCGGTCGGACTCGCGTGGGGTATGATGTGAAGGAACTCGTTGGAATCCTCGAAGAATTTTTGGGCTTTACCAACTCTCATAAGGCTTTTTTGTTTGGTGTGGGTAGTCTTGGTGGTGCTTTGATGCACGATAATGGATTGGAACAGTTCGGATTAGAAATTGTAGCCGGTTTTGACGTGAAATACGAATTGGCCGGTACAAGCATTAACCGCGTACCGATTCATCATCTCGATCGTTTCGTCGAACTTCAACGCCAAACAGGAATAAATATTGGTGTGCTCACTGTTCCGGTAGATAAAGCCCAAATGGTATCCGAAATAATGATAGCCGGTGGAATTCAAGCGATTTGGAATTTTACTCCTTTTCGTATCAGAGTACCCGAAAATGTAATTGTTCAAAATACATCTATCTATGCCCATTTAGCGGTTATGTTTAATAGATTGAATGCTATTAAAGAGGATGAAAAGAAGAGAATTTCGAATCTCAAACAACAATCGACAAAATGAAAATATTTGCTATTGGTCAAAATTATTCAGAGCATATCAAAGAATTAAATAGCTCTACCTCTGTAGCTCCCATCGTTTTTATGAAACCTGATTCGGCATTGTTGAAAAACAACAAGCCTTTTTTTATTCCAGACTTCAGTGAGGAGTTGCATTATGAAACAGAATTGATTGTACGGTTCATTCGGTTGGGTAAAAATATAGATGAAAAATTTTCGCATAGATATTATGCTGAGATTGGTCTGGGTATTGATTTTACAGCGCGAGATTTGCAACGAAAACTGAAGGCTGAAGGTAAACCGTGGGAAATATCAAAAGCATTTGACAATTCGGCTGTTATAGGCGATTTTTTGCAGGTAAGTGAATTGGGAGATGTACAAAACATTCCCTTTCGTTTGGATATCAATGGAGTTACTGTTCAGCAAGGCAATTCCAAAGATATGATTTTTCCCATAAGTAAACTTGTTAGTTATATCAGCCGTTTCTTTACCATTAAAATTGGAGATATTTTATTTACCGGTACACCTGTTGGAGTTGGAAAAGTAGCTATCGGTGACCGGCTGGAGGGCTATATCTTTGACAAAAAGATGTTTGATTTTAATGTGAAGTAAACTCAGACATTTTTTTTTCTTGCTAATGAATGTCTGAGTTTATCTTTCATTCTTTCGTAAAAATGAATTCATTTTCCATGAAATATAAAACGATGCTTCTGGCATTTATTTGCTTGTTTGTTTCAACCTTGAGTTCGCAAACAACTCAGATTACTTCATATTCGATTGCATGGAATGGAATTGTAAAATGGACAATAAATTCAAATTCGATTAATGTTCTTTCTTTTACGGGTGCCCAATACCCAAAAGAAGACAGGTTGCCCTATTTTAATCAACGCTTTCAATGCGATAAAGCTTTTTCGTATCTTGTAGAAGTACGGAATCCTGTTTTTTATCCACTCACCAGTCAGGAATCTGCTTTTTTTGAAGGGACATCAGTTCCTTCAACTGTCGAAGTCAATACCAGTATTTTGGAGCAATCAACAACTTCCTTTCTCGATATCAATGTTTTTCCATTTATAAAGTACGAGGGGCGGTTGCAAAAACTTATGTCGTTCGACTTGCAGGTGACAAAGACGGCCGTTCCTCAGAGAGTTGTAGCTGCTACTCGCCACGCCTACGCTTCCAATTCAGTTTTGTCACAAGGGAAATTTGTAAAGATAAAGGTGAAAGATACCGGAATTTATAAATTGACCTTTGAGGATTTAAACTCAATGGGAATTAATCCTGCCAATGTTAGGATTTTTGGATATGGTGGAGCGGTGCTTGAACAAGATTTTTCATTGCCAAAGCAGGATGATTTACCGGAACTTGCTATTTGGATGGAAAAAGGCAGCGACGGTATATTCAATGCGGGCGATTATATTTTGTTTTATGCTCAGGGAATTAATCGCTGGACCTATGACAAAAGTATATCTGCATTTACTCATAAAGGGAATTCTTATTCGCAATATGGGTACTATTTTGTTAGCTCGGATGCCGGTGTTGGAAAGAGAATTGTGGATAAAAACAAAATCTTACCGGGAACTCAAAAAGTAAATACAATAACTGAGTTTCTTGATTATAAAGTGTATGAAAAGGATTTGCTTAATATTATTGGTGTCGACGCCGGAGTAGGTTCAGGTAGAGAATTTTATGGGGAGCGATTTTCGGATATCACTTCAATAAGTATTCCGTTCGCTTTTCCAAATATCGTTCCCAGCAGCACGGCGAGCGTCAAATTAGATGTTGCAGCAAGTTCAGTGGTGAATTCAAATTTCTCACTTTCTCTAAATGGTGGACAAACTAAATCACTGCCTGTATCGGCCAAATCTTCAACTGATTTTTACGAGCAGACTAGGGGGAATACTACAACTTATTCATATTCGCCGCTAAGTGATAATCTAACCTTTAATTTGACTTACGATCGGCCCACCACTACTTCGGTTGGCTATCTAAATTATTTGGAAGTAAATGCTCGTCGCAAACTGAAAATGAACGGTTCGGTTATGCCGTTTCAAAATATGGATTTTTTAGGTACGGATTCATTTAATTCTTTTCAATTGACCGATGCATTAACCAATATTCAAATTTGGGATGTGACTGATCCACTGACTATTAAAAAGATTGTTGTGGATAATAATGCGGGAACTATTTCTTTTACGGAACCTGCAAATGATGATGTAAGGTATATGGCAATTGATGTCACAGTTGCCTCTACATTTCCAAAACCGGAGATTGTGGGTGTTGTTCCTAATCAGAATCTTCATGCTCTTGTATCGGCCGATATGGTTATTCTTACTCATCCAAATTTTTTGTCGCAGGCCGAGCGACTTGCACAGGCGCATAGAGACATTGATAAGTTAACTATTGCAGTCGTTACTACCGAGCAGGTTTACAATGAGTTCTCTTCAGGAGCTCCCGATGCTACTGCCTATCGTTGGATGATGAAAATGTTATATGATAGAGCAATAGCTACAAACAATACCGAAGATATGCCTAAGTATCTATTACTTTTTGGCAGAGGTTCTTTCGATAACAGAAAAATCCTGCCCAACTCGGGCGATAATTTAATTTTGACCTATCAGGCTGAAAATTCATTCGTTACAACTTTGTCGTATGTTACGGATGATTATTTTGGATTGTTGGGTGACTCAGAAGGAAGTCAAGTGCCTTCAGATTTGCTTGATATTGGTATCGGCCGATTCCCCGTTTCAACTATCGAACAGGCGAATGATGTTGTAGATAAGACGATTGGCTATATGCAGAACAAGGATAAGGGAAACTGGAAAAATCAGATCTGTTTTCTTGCCGATGATGGGGATGCTGCTTTGCACATGACCCAAGCTGATAGTGTGGCCGTTTCAGTGGCCAGATCAAATCCAGCCTTTCAGGTAGATAAAATTTATCTTGATGCCTATTCTCAGGAAATTACAGCCAGTGGCGAATCTTATCCTTTGGCTAAAAATCGTTTCCAAGACTTACTGCGTTCAGGAATGCTCTTAGTCGACTTTACCGGTCATGCAGGACCCTCCTCCTGGACCAATGAGCAGATTCTGACAACAGCGGATATAATGGATTTATCGAGCAAACATTTACCATTATTTGTAGGGGCTACCTGTGATTTTTTGCAATTTGATATCAAAAGTATTTCGGGTGGTGAGCAAGTGCTGTTAAATCCGGTTGGTGGAGGTATTGGAATTTTATCAGCAGCCCGTCCGGTTTATGCTTCAGAAAATTTCACCTTGAACAAACTGTTTTGTGATAATCTGTTTAAGAAAGTTGGAGGGAAGCAGCAACGCATTGGAGATGTGCTTAAGTTCGCTAAAAATAATGTTGGTGCTGAAATCAACAAGTTGTCGTATGTCTATATGGGCGATCCGGCTGTGAAGCTTAATTACCCCACTAAATATAAAGTTGTCACCACTAAAATAAATGATAGGTTCGTTCTGGGCAATGATACATTGCGCGCTCTCTCGGTAGCCACAATCAAAGGATGTATTGCGGATGATGATGGAACTAAAATTGCCGATTTTAATGGAAACTTACACGTGGTTATATACGACAAGATTCAAAGAATCACTACTTTGAATAATCATGGAGATGGTGCGATCACTTATTCCGATCGTCCAAATACTTTATTCTCGGGAGATGCGATTGTAAAAGACGGAGAATATTCTTTTTCGTTTATGTTGCCGAAGGATATAAAATACAATTATGGAAGTGGTAGAATGAATTATTACGCCGAGGATGATGTGCATGATTATGAGGCACAGGGTGTATTCGAAAGCTTTATAGTGGGAGGTACTACTAATAATTTGATAAATGATACTTCAGGTCCTGACGTTTTGATGTATCTGAATACCGAAAATTTTGTATCGGGTGATAAGGTAAATGAGACTCCTCTTTTTATTGCTAATATTAATGATGTCAGTGGTATTAATACAGTTGGGAGTGGAATTGGACACGATTTGTTGTTGATAATTGATAAAGACCCAATGCAATCGTTTATTCTCAACGATAATTTTCAGGCTTTAGTTAATAGTTACTCTGCTGGTACAATAAAATACAAGTTACCTCAACTAGATAATGGGAAGCATACAATAACTTTCAGAGCTTACGATTTACTGAATAATTCATCGACAACGAGCATAGAATTTGAGGTCAAAAAAGGATTAACTCCAACTATTTTTTCAGTGGCAAATTATCCAAATCCGTTTAAGAAAAGTACCCGGATTAGTGTAATTCATGATAGACCGGAGACAATTCTCAAAACGACTGTCGAGATATTTGATATTGTTGGAAAAAAAATATGGAGTTTCGATGAACCTTCAGCCGATGATATAACTTGGGATTTATCATCTGTTTCAGGTGTAAAGATTAAATCAGGAGTGTACCTTTATCGTGTCAGTATAAAAACAATAAATAGCGATTTATATTCTAAAACAAATAAAATGATAATTGTAGAACAATAAAATGATAATTTTACGTTATCTTTAAGTATTTTTGTAGACTGTAATAAAATGTATATAAATATTATGCCAATGAAAAGTAAACTTTTAACTCTAAGTCTTGTTGTTGTGTTTTCAATGGGTGTAGTAGCCCAAGAAAACAATCCTATTGTAACTGCAGTTCCATCACTTTCAATTGCTCCAGATGCTCGAGGAGGAGGTATGGGTGATGTCGGTGCTGCTACTTCGCCGGATGTCAATTCGCAGTATTGGAATCCTGCAAAATATGTTTTTATGGAAAGTGATGCAGGTATTTCTGTTTCATATACTCCATGGTTGCGTAAGTTGGTAAGCGATATTGATTTGGCTTATTTGGCAGGATATTGGAAATTCGATAACAGGCAGGCGGTGAGTATGTCGTTGCGTTATTTTTCGCTGGGCGATATTACTTTGATGGATGAGTTTGGTTATCCCCAAGGTTCCTCTCACCCTAATGAAATAGCCATAGATGTTGCTTATTCGAGGTTACTATCAGATAAGTTTTCGGGGTCGGTGGCTTTTCGTTACATTCGTTCCGATTTAGGAAATGGTATTGCTCAACAAGAAATTTATCCAGGAAGTGCTGTGGCAGCTGATGTAGCAGCGTATTATAGAACTCCTATTTCACTTAAAAATGCAGATGGAACCCTATCGTTGGGTGCGAATATCTCAAATATTGGTTCCAAAATATCGTACGATAAAAAACAAACAAGTAATTTTATTCCTACAAATATGCGTTTGGGAGCCTCTTTTGACTATCCTATAGATCAATTTAATCGCATATCTGTGAGTGCTGATATAAATAAGTTACTTGTACCAACTCCAAAGTTGAATCCGACTACCGAAGATTTACAAGCGTATAGCGATATGTCGCCTTTAACAGGTATCTTTAAATCATTTGGTGACGCACCAGGTGGTTTCTCCGAGGAATTGCGTGAAATATCTTGGTCGCTAGGTGCAGAGTATGCATATAATAACCAGATGTTTGTCCGTGGGGGATATTACAACGAAAATCAGTATAAGGGAAATCGTAAATACTTTACTGCCGGTTTTGGTTTTAAATTAAATGTTTTCCAATTGGATGCAGCGTATGTTATTTCTACTTCACAAACCAATCCGCTTGATCAAACTCTAAGGTTTACATTAGGTTTTGATATATTTGGGTTGAAGAATCTCGTAAAATAATACTGTTACTTGACGATTTGTTTCAAGTGTATAATAAATAAAATGTTTAATTACAAAACGGTTGTTCACTACCTTTCGGTTGGTTCAGCCGTTTTGCTTTTAACTACAAATTTAAATTTTGAATAATGAAAGCTATCCGAATTGGTTTTGGTTACGATGTCCACGCTTTTGCTAACGAGCGGCAGTTATGGTTAGGTGGGATAAAAATTGAACACACTGTTGGTCTATTGGGTCACTCAGATGCAGATGTATTAATTCATGCCTTGTGTGATGCTTTGTTGGGTGCAGCCAACTTACGTGATATTGGTTACCATTTCCCAGATACTTCAAAAGATTTTAAAAATATTGACAGTAAAATACTATTGAGAGATACAATTGAGTTGGTTCGGAATAAAGGTTACGAGTTTGGTAATGCAGATTGTACAGTTTGTGCCGAAGAACCAAAACTTAATCCGCATATTCCCAGAATGCAAGCTTGTTTATCAGAAGTAATGGGTGTAGACCTTGATTCTGTTTCAATAAAAGCAACCACATCAGAGAGGATGGGCTTCGTTGGACGAAAAGAGGGAATTTCTGCTTATGTTAGTGTGTTGATTTTTAAACAATAAGTTCGGATTGGTTGTTTTACTTTTCAGAATAAGATTTTTTCTATATTCATATAAAAAAACTCTATCGAATTTTATGGTAGAACTAATGTGCTTGTGTGTATTTTTGCATCATAATAATCAAACATAAAAAATAAAAACATGTCAGTATTAGTAGGAAAAAGAGCTCCAATATTTAACAGCAAGGCTGTTGTAAATGGTGGCGAAATTGTAGAAAATTTTTCGTTAGAACAGTTTGTAGGTGAAAAGTATGTAGTATTCTTTTTCTACCCTGCAGATTTTACTTTTGTATGTCCAACTGAATTACTTGCTTTCCAAGACAAAGCTGCTGAGTTTGCTGCTCTCGATACAGTTTTGATTGGTGCTTCAACAGATTCGGAGTTTTCACACTGGAAATGGCTTCAAACTCCACAAAATCAAGGTGGAATTCAAGGAGTAACATATCCTTTAGTTGTAGATCAAAATTTGACTATTTCAAAGAATTATGATGTGCTGATTGGTTATGATGAGTATGATGAAGATGGAAATGAATCATTTGTTGGAGAGCCTAAAGCTTACCGTGGCTTATTCTTGATAGATAAACAAGGTATTGTTCGTCATCAACTGGTAAATGATTTGCCACTCGGACGTAATGTAGACGAAGTGCTCAGACTTATTGATGCACTTCAGTTTACTGAAAAATATGGAGAAGTTTGCCCTGCAAACTGGAAAAAAGGTGATAAATCACTCAAGCCAACTCAAGAAGGAATTTCAAGCTATTTATCTGAAAAATAAGACTTGACTAATAAAATAAAAAATCGCCATAACTATTCGTTATGGCGATTTTTTCGTGTATAATTCATATAATAAAAAGACCGAATCATCGTTTTTTTTATTATATGAATTTCTTCATTAATTTCTAGATCCAACGTACAAAACAGAAATCTTGACGGTGAGGCAAATCCTCATTTTTAGGGAACATACGGAAACCATATTTGAATGTACCTGCCATATTCAACCGTTTTTCAAGATTGAAGTATAATTTCGTGCCCTCAGTTTTCATTATCTTAAGTTCTTCGACACTGTACAATGAATCGACATTATTTTTGTCTATATTTGTAGCAACTAGCTCTATTCCTAGTCCTTTGTCATTTATTGCTTTTGTGTCGATTATAATATTAATATCGTAAACTTCACCAACTTGTGGATTATGAATCATTTTTTCTGGTACATCTACTGATACTACCTCTATATTATCCCAACCTTTTGCGACTTTTTCTTTCCAAGTTGCAATTTCTTTGGCCTTAGCAAAATCATTTGCTTTTAGTAGCGCTGAACGAGTTGAAAGTTTTGTGTAAAACTTGGCAACATAGTCATCAATCATACGTTTCGTTGTAAAACGAGGAGTAATTTGAGCTATAGAATTTTTGATTACCTGAATCCATTCCGGTGAATAGCCTTTTGTGTTTTTAGCGTAATATAATGGAATGATTTCGTTTTCAAGCATGCTGTAAATGGTTGCAGCATCCAGTTGATCTTGATGTAAATCATTTTCGTATGTGCGTTTTTCTGTCAAAGCCCAACCTGCACCTTTTACGTAGCCTTCTAACCACCAACCATCAAGTACAGAGAAGTTTAATACGCCATTCATTTGTGCCTTTTCTCCGGATGTTCCAGATGCTTCTAGTGGACGAGTTGGTGTGTTTAACCAGATGTCTACTCCAGAAATCAATCGTTTAGCTAATCGCATGTCGTAATTTTCAAGGAAAATTACTTTTCCGAGAAATTGAGGCATGCGTGAAATTTCGATGATACGTTTTATTAATCCTTGGCCACCACCATCGGCAGGGTGGGCCTTGCCTGTGAATAAGAATTGAACAGGACGAAGTGGGTCATTTACAATTCGTTCTAGACGTTCTAAGTCCGTGAATAATAAGTGAGCACGTTTGTATGTAGCAAATCTACGTCCAAAACCGATAATCAATGCGTTCGGATTAATTGCTTCCAAAACAGAAACAATACGTGACGGATCACCTTGATTCTTCAGCCAGTTTTCGCGGAATTGATCTTTGATGTAATCTACCAATTTGTTTTTCAATCCCATGCGTGTATCCCAAATTTCTTGATCTGGAATTTTATATACACCTTCCCAAATTTTAAGATTTGATTGATCAGCATAAAATGCTTTTGTGAAATATTTTTCGTATACTGCTTTCCAATCGGATGAAGTCCATGTTGGTAGGTGAACGCCATTAGTTACATAGCTAACATGTAGTTCTTCAGGAAAATATCCTTTCCATATTGGTTGGAACATTTCTTGCGATACTTTTCCGTGCAACCAGCTCACGCCATTTACTTCCTGACATGTATTACAAGCAAAAGTACTCATGCTGAATTTTTCAGAATGATCGCCTGGATGTTCACGCCCCATGTCAATAAATTCATCCCATGAAAGTTGCAATTTAGCAGGGAATTCACTCATGTATTTACTGAACAAACCTTCTTCGAAACTATCATGACCTGCAGGTACCGGCGTGTGAACAGTGTACAATGAACTTGAACGAACAACCTCTAATGCTTCGTTGAATGAAAGGTTTTTGTCTGCAATTAAGTCTGCCAATCTTTGTGCATTGATAAGAGCAGCGTGCCCTTCGTTACAGTGATAAACTTGTTTTTCAATGCCCAGTTTTTTCAAAGCCAAAATGCCACCTACACCAAGTAAAAACTCTTGCTTCATACGGTTTTCCCAATCGCCACCATACAATTGGTGAGTAATAGGACGGTCGTATTCACTGTTCATATCGTTGTCTGTATCTAACAAATAAAGCGAAATACGCCCTACAGCTACTTTCCACAAATATGCATACACAATTCGATTAGGATACGGAACTTCAATTAAAATTGGCTCATCATTGGCATCTTTTACTTGTTGAATAGGAAGATTGTTGAAGTTTTGAGCTTCATAAACAGCTACTTGCTGTCCGTCGACAGATAAAGATTGGGTGAAATATCCATAGCGATATAAAAACCCTACAGCCGTTAAGTCTACGTTACAATCGCTGGCTTCTTTCAAATAGTCACCTGCCAAAACTCCTAAACCGCCCGAATAGATTTTTAATACCTCGGTCAGACCATATTCCATGCTGAAATAGGCTACTGATGGTTTTTTAATATCTTTTGGTGCATTAATGTATGCCTGAAAGTCTTCGTATACTGCATCTACTTTTTTAATGAATTCAACATCATTACCCATGGCAACAAGTTTCTCATAACTTAAGATGTTGAGTAATAGCACAGGGTTTGATTGCGATTCAATCCATGCTGCTCTGTCAATTTGTCTAAACAAATTCTTGGCATTCGTGTCCCAAACCCACCAAATATTTTGGGCAATTTCTTCTAATTTACTCAAATTAGCTGGTAAAAACGTTTTTACGCTAATCTCTCTTAAGTTTGACTCATTTACGTTATTGACTTTAATTTTCATGCTTTTTTTCTTTTATAAAACCTACTATAACTAATAGAAAATGAATTATTTGAAATGTCTTAAATTAAATTATATACAAAAATAGGGAAAAACGAATGACTAATGTTGCAATTGCTTCGAAAACCTTTAATATAGATTTCAATCGTTTGCATTTATTTCTTTTAAGCTACAACTGATTGATTCTGTTATTTTTATTTGTTAGCGCTATGCTGTAAGCTTTGTCGTAATATTGGATAAAATGCTTCCAAAGTGCTTTTTCAGCAATTACAGACGCATTTTTTCGTATTTTTTTTACTTCCGTATTGTTACATGCGGCAAACTGTGCAATCATTTCGGCAATTTTATTAGCAACGATATAACCGTTATAATCCGAACGATAAATAACTCCGACACCATTCTCAATTTCTTGAGTTTCGTGCGATACCCACTGTCCAAAACCAGACAAGTCAGTTGTAATAGTCGGGACTGCAAAGGCAATACTTTCAAGAGGAGTGTAACCCCATGGTTCATAGTATGATGGAAATACTGTTAGGTCCATTCCAATGACTAAATCGTAGTATGGTTTGTTGAAAATACCATCTGTTCCGTTCAAATATGAAGGAACAAAAATGATTTTTACTTTTTGTGTTTGCTGGTTAGTGAAGTGGAACCAATGAATGGTCGACATGACTGGATCATTATAATAGTCATGTAAATCGTGAGTAGTAAATCTATTTGAAGAGTTAAATATCATTTCGGGATTCTGTAAACTTGTTGCCAAATCTAATCTGACACCCTTAATATATGCAGGTACCATGATGAAAACTACGATTTCTTTTTTTAAATCCTGATTCTCTGACAATAATTTCAAAGATTCGATAAAGGTATCAATTCCTTTGTTTTTAAATTCATAACGACCAGCAGTGCTTACAAGTAAGGCATCTTCTGATAGCTCGTAGCCTAGTAGCGTTTCTGCCACATTTCGTAACGTTGCGCGTGCATCTTTTCTCGCAGTTGCAAATTTACGTCCTTGCGGTACAAAATCGTCCTCAAAGCCGTTTGGAGTAATGACATCAGGTTTTTTTTCAAGTAATTGCTCGCATTCAATTCCCGTAATTTCACTTACTGTTGTAAAGCAATCAACTATATGAGATGCAGTCTTCTCGGTCGAATGTTTCGAAACCATATTCAGCTCGTAAGCCATTTGGTCGCCATTGTATTCATTTATGTAATCGTACAGTGGTTTATGATTGCCAGCTATGGATCGGCCTATAGAAGTGGCATGGGTAGTGAATAAGGTAGCTACTTCAGGTAAATGTTTCTTGATATAAAAAGCACCGAATGTTGTCATCCATTCGTTGAAGTGTGCAACTACATTTTGTTCTTTTTTTAGTTTGAAAAAGCGGTAAAAACTCTCTATAATTATCCCTGTAGAATAACCAAACATTGACGATTCATCGTAGTCACCATATGCAGGCATTGAATTTACGCCTACTTGTTCCCAAATTTCGCCATAGATTTTATCTTTTTTCTCCATTAATGGCGAAAAATCTACTAGAACTGAAATAGGGCGTCCAGGGATTGTCCAACGGCCAATTCGTATATTTAGATTGTATTCTTTTTCGGTAAAAATCTTCCAGTCTGCGTATATATCAAGCGATTCTTCGAAATAAGGATTGAGCTTGTCACCCCATACATCAGGGCCAATAAAAATAAGCTTGTCGGGGTTTGTTTCTTGTAATGTAGCGGCACGAGTTGATAGCACAGTATATATTCCACCCACCATATTACACACTTCCCAACTCGTTTCAAAAATATATTCGGGCTTCAACATCTCTGCCATGAATTTCAAATTTAGAATGATTGCAAAGATAATATAATTTCGGGTCGAATAGTGTAAATCCAACGCAAGTTATCAACAAAATAATTATATTAACATAAAAATACTCTATTATTATGTTGTATAACATAAAAATGGATTTATAGTGAAGACTATTGTTAAATAATATTGCAGAACTATTCGGGTTTTCTAAGTTCATATGTATTTAAGTATTGTGATAAAATGTAATGCTATTCATTTTTCGTAAATACAGTTTAGAATTTGCGTGTTATGTCAAAAAATACACTTACTAAATGATTGCAGAATCTATTGTTCTGTAAAATTCACGTTTAATAGGTGATGTCGGCAATTTGGTTAGTCAGATAAGTTGGAATAGTATTTTATCTGCAAAAATATATTATTAAAAATTTATTTGTCAAGTGTTACTTTTATTCAATATAATTCGTATATTTATTGCACAGTATGTTGTTAATAGTTGAATGTTCATTATTAAATAGTTATACATTATGGGAACGAAAAAAAATTTTATTTTAGACACCAATGTTATACTGCACGATTATAAATGTCTTCACAATTTTGAGGAAAATGACATTTATATTCCGATTGTGGTATTAGAAGAGCTTGATCATTTCAAAAAAGGGAATGAACAAATTAATTTCAATGCTCGAGAATTTGCACGAGAGTTGGATTTGATTGCAGATGATAAACTATTCAAGAAAGGTGCTGACCTAGGCGTGGGGAAAGGGAAATTGTTTATTTTGACCGGAGGTGAGTACCCTGATATCATTTCTAAGTCGTTTTTGGAGAAAACATCTGATCATCGTATTTTGGCTGCAACATACACTTTGCGAGAGTCAAAGCCAAAGCAAAAGAGTATTTTGGTAAGTAAGGATATAAACTTAAGAATGAAGGCGCTTTCGTTAGGCTTGGATTCTGAGGATTATATTAATGACAAAGTGACTGATTTTAATGTTTTTGAGCGAAATCATGAAATTTATGAAAATGTGGCTCCTGAACTTATTGACAGATTATATACTAATGGTGGAACGATTCCGCTTGAAGATCTTGATTTCGCTTCTGATATTGAACCGCAAGACTGTTTTGTGTTGAAGAGTATTCGTTCGAGTGTGTTGGCCAGATATAATCCACATACCGGAATGGTGAAACGGGTTGAGAAAGAACGGTGTTTTGGAATTGAACCTCGTAATGCAGAGCAGACTTTTGCAATGAATGTGTTACTTGATGACGATGTGAAATTGGTAGCATTGACCGGTAAGTCAGGTACGGGAAAAACTTTGCTCGCTTTGGCGGCTGCGCTTCATAAAAATGAGACTTATAAGCAAATTTTGCTTGCGCGTCCAATTGTTGCTTTGGGAAATAAAGATCTTGGCTTTTTACCCGGTGACGAAAAGCAAAAGGTAGCACCTTACATGCAACCTTTGTTCGATAACTTAAATGTGATAAAACATAATTTTTCGTATCAAGGCAAAGAGATTAAGCTCATTGAAGATATGCAGCATAATGAGCAATTGGTGATTGAAGCGTTGGCCTACATTAGAGGACGCAGTTTGAGCGATACATTTTTTATTATCGATGAAGCGCAAAACCTCACACCTCATGAAGTGAAAACAATTATTACACGTGCAGGTGAGGGAACGAAAATCGTATTTACCGGTGATATTCAGCAGATTGATTCGCCTTATCTTGATATGTTATCAAACGGTTTGGTATATATGATTGATAGGATGCGCGGACAAAGTATTTTTGCACATGTCAATCTGGTAAAAGGAGAACGTAGTTATTTGTCTGAACTGGCAAGCGACTTGCTGTAATTCAGAGGCAAGAGGTAAGAAAGTAAGCGGTAAGAAAAAAATCCCTTGCAGCGTTTGTTGCAAGGGATTTTTAAATTTTATAATAGGTCAGCTTATTTTACTGAATCCATGTGTGCGATCAAATCTAACACTTTGTTAGAATAACCCCACTCATTGTCATACCAGCTAACTAATTTTACGAAGTTACCGTTCAATGCGATACCAGCACCTGCATCAAATACAGAAGTACGAGTTTCGTGGATAAAGTCAGAAGAAACAACTGAATCTTCAGTATATCCAAGGATACCTTTCAATTCGTTTTCTGAAGCTTTTTTGATAGCAGCTTTGATTTCTTCGTAAGTAGCTGATTTTTCCAAACGTACTGTTAAGTCAACTACAGAAACGTCAGCAGTTGGTACGCGGAAAGCCATACCTGTTAATTTACCATTCAAAGCAGGAATTACTTTACCTACTGCTTTAGCAGCACCAGTAGAAGAAGGGATAATGTTTCCTAAGATAGAACGACCACCACGCCAGTCTTTTGCTGAAGGAGCATCAACTGTTTTTTGAGTGTTGGTAGCAGCGTGAACTGTAGTCATCAAACCTTCAAGAATTCCGAAGTTGTCATTGATAACTTTAGCCAATGGAGCCAAACAGTTAGTAGTACAAGATGCGTTAGAAACAACATCCATGTCTTTAGTATAAGTTTCTAAGTTTACACCACAAACGAACATAGGAGCGTCGTTAGAAGGTGCAGAGATAATAACTTTTTTAGCACCACCTTTCAAGTGAAGACCAGCTTTTTCGATTGTAGTGAAAACACCAGTTGATTCAACAACGTAATCAGCACCTGCAGCGCCCCAAGCAATGCTAGCTGGATCTTTTTCTGCAAAGAAAGCAACTTCAACATCGTTGATAAATAATTTACCACCTTTGTTTTCAATTTTGCCTTGGAATTTACCATGTACTGTGTCGTATTGCAACATGTACACTAAATAATCGATGTCCAAAAATGGATCATTAACTGCAACGATTTGAACATCGCTTCTTTCTTGAGCTGCACGGAAAACCAAGCGTCCGATACGGCCAAAACCATTGATACCTACTTTAATCATTTTATTTATTGTTTAAAATTGAGTTTTTTCTGTTTGCGCCACAAAAGTACATAATTCTGTCTGATTGACAAAATTAAGCTGAGATTAAATACATTTATTTTTCAATTGCTAGTCAGAGATTGCAAATCGTCATTGTGAGTCCCAATTATTTATTTTATATGCCATTGTTTTGGATCAAAATTCAACTAAAAATCAATGTTGTAAATAAATTTTTTGAACATTTATTGTGTTTAAAAACAAACAACAACTCATTCCGAATGATAAAACGAGTTGTTGTTGTTGTTGTTGTTGGACGAAGATGAATGCTAATCTTTCTTGCAGGTTCTGATTCCAAGCAATGAGTAAAGTGGACAAAAGCTAATCAGACTTGTAACCGTCAATACAAGCGCAACAACTAATGCAATAATTCCAATTGTGCCGGTTATCACCCCTGAATAAAAAAGTATAATTAATACGATAGCCGCTGCAAGACGGGTTAATTTGTCGAAAGATCCCATGTTTTTCTTCATACGAATAAATTTAAAGTGTTCTTTTAGTTTTTTATTCAAACAAAAATTTAAATACTTATGTTCAGTTTTTTTTGCATTGGAGAATTGTGGCTGTATGCGGTCTGTCAATTATAGTTGTGGCAAATTGGATTGTTTTCATGCCCACGAAGATTAAATTAAGTATTTTATTCTTTGCACTTAATTTATTCTTCATTATCTTTGTGGTTCTAAAATAAAATAAAAGAACAAGCAGAATGGAAATCTCAGGAAAAATTATTGCCGTGTTGCCAATTGCAACAGGTCAAGGGAAAAATGGAACATGGCGTTCACAAGATTATGTACTGGAAACAGCCGATCAATATCCTAAAAAGGTGTGTTTTAATCTTTTCGGCGATAAAATTGATCAGTTTCCTATCGCTATAGATGAAACAGTGAATGTGAGCTTTGATGTTGAAAGTCGCGAGTACAATGGTCGTTGGTACACAACTATCCGTGCTTGGAAAATTGACAAAAACGGTTCTGGAAATGCACCTGTTGCAGTTGGTTCAGCTTCTGCAGCACCTTTCGAAGTGGCTCCGGCAGCATCTGAAGGTAGCGATTTGCCTTTCTAATTTGGTTTATTGGTTAAAGGGTTGATTTGATGATTTGTTGATTAGATATTGAGATTAGCTCAATTCAATAAACAGAACAGCAATCGACAAATAACTATAAAATATGAAACCTCGAATATTACTGGGTATGAGTGGCGGCACCGATAGTTCGGTTGCTGCCATTCTTTTATTGGAACAAGGCTACGATGTAGTGGGCATTACTTTTCGCTTTTGGGAAGAGGGTGAGAATAATCATTTGCAAGATGCCATCCGGCTTGCCGGGCAACTTGGAATTGAGCATGTCACCTATGATGCTCTCGATGTTTTTCGGGCAAATGTGGTGCAGTATTTTATGGATGAGTATCTTGCCGGTCGCACACCCTTTCCCTGTGTGAAGTGCAATAATGAGTTGAAATGGAAATTGATATTGGAGGAAGCGGATCGACTCGATTGCGACAAAGTAGCTATGGGTCATTATGTCAATATAGTTGAGGAGAATCAACACTATTTTGTGACTGAAGGTAAAGATCCTGATAAAGATCAATCGTTCTTTCTTTGGGGATTGACGCAAGCGCAACTTTCGCGTATTGTTTTTCCACTGGGTCAATTTTATAAAACTGAAGTTCGCGCCATGGCAGCCAGTCGAGGATACAAAAAAGTTTCGGAGAAAAAAGATAGTCTAGGTGCGTGTTTTTGTTCGGGCGATTATCGTCCGTTTTTGAAAAGACAACTCGCAGAGCCAGAAAAGTATATTTACCCCGGTAATTTTTTGGACGAAGATGGAAATGTGTTGGGTAGCCATGAAGGTTTTCCGCTTTACACGGTGGGGCAACGACGTGGATTGATGCATTTGAACCGAAAAGTGTTTGTAAAAGAGATTCGCCCCGAAACGAATGAAGTGGTATTGGCTCCGTTGAAAAGCATGTACAAGTCCGAATTTATTATCAGGGATGTAAACGTAGTTGACGCTTCGCTTTTTGGCGATGAATTTGATGTTTATTGCCGGATTCGCTATCGGAAACAAAACACATTGAGCCGTGTCATTTTTCTGGAAAACAGAACAGCCAGGGTTGAACTTGCCGAACCGCTCGAATCAATTGCACCCGGACAAACGGCTGTTTTTTATAGAAATGGACGGATATTGGGAGGAGGGTTCATCAATTGACAATTGACAGTTAATAGTTGACAATTAATATCACGACCGAAGGGAGTAAATATCGCCGTAGGCAAAATAACGCGAAGCAACTATCAAATCTTTATCTTCCAAATGGCCACAAAATGGCAAATGCTTCCGCCAAGTACAAACAAATGAAAGATGGCGTGGGTATATTGAATTTTTTTGAAAGAGTATAATACGGCACCAACCGTGTAAAACAACCCTCCGGCAATAAGCCAGTAGAGTACCGACATGGAATTGGTGGCACCTAACGAATCGATTAATGGTTTGAACGCGATAACTACCACCCAACCCATAGCCACATAACAAATTGTTTCGAGTTTACTGCCTTTTTTCAGGTTCATAAAGCTCAATGAAATTCCAAAAACGGCTGCCGCCCAGATAATTCCAAATAACGACCAACCCCAACTTCCATTTTCGCGGAGTACGACCAGTGTAAAAGGAGTGTAGCTTCCTGCAATTTGTACATAGATGGCTGCATGGTCGAACTTGCGGCGGAGTGCTTTTGTTTTTTGATTTTTTTCGGCGTGATAAAGCGTTGATGAGAGGTACATAAGCACCATTGAAATGACAAAAACGATGTCGCTGACAATTGCCCACGAATTATGTGATGCGATGGCTTTTTGTAGCAGGAAAGCTCCGGCTATGATTCCGAACCCAACCCCGATGGCGTGCGAGTAGGTGTTGTATCTTTCTTCTTTGGCTGAATAATTCATAGATATAATAAAAGATTAATGATTGATAGAGCGAAGTGCTTTTTCTATCACATTGTTTTCGAATCCGCGACTTTGAGCAAAGTGGAATAACTTGCCTTGTTTTTCATATTCAAATTCGTACTTCAACCCAACCAGTTTTGTTTTCAGGATGGAAGCCAGCATTTCTTCGTATTCACCATCGTCGATGGTATTTAATGCTTCTGAAATCAAAGCATTATCTATTCCTTTCCCTTTGAGGGCAAAGGAAATCTTGATTTTTCCCCATTTGTTGAAGCGGAATTTGTCCTTTACAAAGTAGATGCAAAAGCGTTTTTCGTTGATAAAATCTTCTGCTATCAGACGTTTGATAATGGTGGATTTATCGTCGCAACCTACGCACCAAGCATCTAATTTAGTTTCGACTTCCGATACGCAGTGTTCGGAGATGGAGCAATAGGAAGCTGCTTTGTGCAACAATTCCTCTAAAGAATATTCCTTTTTCATATTTTAGAAAATAAGGGTAAGCAGTGATTTTATCGAAAGACAAATGTAGTTATTTTTCTTGTTTTAAGTGTAAGTCAACTGGAGAATAAAAATTGATATTTGCAGCTGATGAATATAATGATTTATCAATAGCAAAACATTTATTTTTTATGTTGTTTTTAAATCTGTTGATAACTTTTTAATGTGAACTATTGCATATCTAAAATTAACTGCATATATTTGTTTCTATTAACATAAAATTGGCTGGTTTCTAAACTACTAAGTAGATATTTATTCTGATTTACTATATTCTCTCTCTTCACTATCACTCTCCGAATCGTAGTTTGCAGGCGTGCAAACTACGATAATTTTCTAAAAAATGCCGTCCCAAGCTTGGGAAAGTTCCGCTGACCCCTCGGCGAATCATTCCCAACGTTGGGATTCTTTGTCTGACCCCTCAACGAACCGTTCCCAATGTTGGGAAAGCTCAGTTGAGCACTCGGAACTACAGTCCCAATGTTGGGAAACCGTTTCTGACCCATCAGCGGAACTTTCCCAACGTTGGGACGCTGTTTTCGGATTAAAACCATCAATAGTCTCTAGTGTTTTCTAAATATTATGTTTTATCCTTTTTAATTATTTGCTTATGGAAATAGCAAGTTTGTATTTACACAGTCAACGTAATGCAGCGCATTACCAGTTTCAAACAGATTTCAATGGTCTTATAACCAAGTACTCGCCCCAGGTACTTGGTATTTTTGAAGACTATGTGGCGTATCAGCCTTTGTTGCAAGACGAAGGGGTGGCGTTGGTGGCTATCACCAAAAGTGCTACCACCGAGGAGATAGACGAAGCCGACAAAAACCGCGATTTTACGTTTCGTGGTACTGCCGACAAAGTGACGAACAGCCTGAACCACTTCGACCCACAGGTGCGCGAGGCCGCCAGACGGGTAAAGGTGATTTTTGATGCCTACGGCAATCTGGTTCCTAAACCGGATGATGAAGAATCGGGACTTATCTCAAGTTTGATTGCCGATTTGAGAACCAAAGCTTCTATGGAAATTGTAATCGTAGCTCTTGTGGATTGGATTGCCGAGTTGGAACGGCTAAACAATATATTTATCGCTCTGGAAGCTACCCGAAACTCAGAAGAAGCTAAAAAGTTAGTGTTACGCATGAAAAAAGTACGCGTGGTAGTGGATGCAGCTTACAATATAATTGTGAAACGTATCAATGCCCTGATTATAGTAAACGGCGAAGCTCCTTACGCTGAATTTGTAAAGGAACTGAATGCCCGCATCGGTCGTGCGAAGGATGCTATAGCTCAAAGTAAAGCTCGCGTGGCTACTGCCGAAGCTCCGAAAGTGTAAGCTCTTTAAATGATCATCCCCTTCTACAGCTTATGGGGTAAGCGGTGGGAGGGGATGTGTTTTGATTAAAATAGTTATATTTGCAGATGGTTTTAATACAAGTGAAAAATCTCTCAAATTAATTTCAATATATGTACAAATTCCTCTTCACCCTCGCGTTACTTGTTATTTTCAAACTCACTCTTTATTCACAAGCCGAATTTGTTCCGGGTTACATCCTGAAAAGTGAGCATGATACTATTTTCGGATGGATTGATTATTCGGTCAATAAATCAAATATCGTTAAATGCCGGTTCCGGAAAACAGAGAAAGATCCTGTTCAAACATTTTCGCCCACCGAGATTTACGGCTATCGCTTTATCGACAGTAAGTATTATGTGTCCAGGGAAATGGAAATAAACGGTGTACCGAAAAAGATATTCCTCGAATACCTCGTCGAAGGGACGGTGGATTTATATTATTATCGCGATATTACGGATGAACATTACTTTTTAGGAAAGAATAAGCTTCCGATAAAGGAGATTTCAATCCCACAGAAAATTGTATCTGTCGATGGCAAACAATACGAACGGGATATTTTTATCCAACGGAATCTGGTAAAATTTTATTTAAAAGACTGTCCCGAGCTGTTTTCTGAAATTGATCAGCTTCAGGTTTGCAGCCATAAATCACTCATCCAGTTGATTAAAAAATATCACGATATTAAATGTCCGAATGATATTTGTTTGATTTATCAAAAGAAACTGCCCAAATTCAGAGTAGATATCCAACCGATAATCGGCATGACAAACGTTAATTGGCTGTTCGGTTTTGAATCTAATAATTACACATTTCATTGTGGAATTTTGTCTTATTTCTGGTTACCGCTTCGCAATGAAAAAATGTTTCTGAAAACCGGATTAATCATTGATCAAGTGAATGGTTATAAGCTCAATAGCAATGGCGAAAAAATCAATGACATCAAAAACAGTATAAAAATACCAATGCAGATCCACTATCAGTTCCTCAATTCGGATATAACACCCGTTGCAAGTGCCGGTTTAAATATTTATACAACTACCGTTCCAGTTATGATTTTACCTGCCTTAAGTGTAGGAGTAAATGCAAAGATAACCGACAATCTGTATGCTACATTATCTGCCGATTTTGATTATTACAGCATGGTCTTCGTTATTCCTTTCAAAGATACCAAAATAGCATCTTACTCGCTAAATATTGGGGTAGCGGTAAAATTGTAATGATGGGGTTCTAAGTGGCATCCGTTTTATTTCTAAAGTTTCATGTTGTAAGTTTCTTCGGGCTGAAAGCCCTTTAGATTATAGCCCATGGCAACGTCCTGAAAGGACAACGCCTTGGGTATATTGAAAACCAATATCCTTCGCCCTGTAAGGGTATTATAAAAATGATTCATCGATTTTAAAAACCATTTTTAGGCCTTCGGCCCATATATCATTTCCGCCTATTCACCAAATAAATCCCCACCAACACCACTGCTGCTCCCGCCATTTCTTGCAGTGTAAGCATTTCGCCCAGAATAGGAACTGAGAAAATAGCTGTAAAAACGGTTTGGCTCAGCAAACTTACCGACGCCACCGTTGGGCGGATATGTCCCAGTGCCTGATTGATGGCAAGCCAACCCAGTAGTTGCGGTATGATGCCCAACGTACCCAATGTCAACCATGTTTGGGTGCTAAAACCCCAGAGCGGGGTGGAGGTGAAGAGGCAAATAAGACCCAGTAATACCGTGCTCGATATCATGGATATGGTGGTGAATGAAAAGGTGTCGAGTGAGTTTCGCCCTTTGCGCACGGTGAGCAGGTAGGCACCGTAGAACATGCTGGCAAAAATGGCCAACGCATTGCCAAAATTTAGTCGAGCCTCTAATATCTGATTTACACCAATGATAATCGTTACCCCTAAAATGGAAATAATGGTACCGATCCAGAAAATTCTTGTGGGTTTCTCTTTCATAAAAAGCAGCGCACCAATGCCCACCCATACCGGAGCCAGATTGGCTAAAAGGGTAGAGATAGAAGCTTTTGAAAGCATGATAGAACTGTTCCAGAGCGCAATGTCGCAGGCAAAAAGTAGCCCGCAGATAATGGCTACTTTCACCCCTTTAATGTCGGTAATGGGCTTTTTGAAATAGAGCCAAACGGGAATGATACCAATGGTTCCGAACAACATGCGATAAAATCCCGACCCAAATCCGCTTATACCAGCCAGTTTTACCAATATTGCCGACCACGAAATGCATAGCACACCAAACAATAATAACAGATAATGAATCCAGGGATGATTTTTATGCATTTTAATCATGGTAGTGGGTAGATAAGAAAGACAAAAGACAAAAGACAAAAGACAAAAGATAAAAGAACTGATTACTGATAACTATTAACTGATCACTGCTCTCACCATTCTGTTATTTCCCGAAATGTCTTTTCGCAATTCAATTTCCGAAAAACCCAACGAAGCTAGTAATTCCATACATTCCTTTCCGTAGTCGCGATGAATTTCGAAATATAGTTTTCCATTCGGGTTTAATTGCTTTTTTGCAAAAAGTGCAATGTGACGGTAGAAAAGTAGCGGGTCATTATCAGGAACAAACAAAGCCAGATGTGGCTCATGCTCCAGAACATTTGCTTCTATCTCGCTTTTTTCCAACTCAGGAATGTAAGGTGGATTGCTGACGATAATATTCCATTTCTTGCTTTGATCCGCCACGTTCAGAATGTCGACTTTCGAAAACTCAACGTCCAGTTTATTCAACCCGGCATTGCTGCGAGCTGTCTCCAGCACTTTTTCCGAGATATCAAAAGCCTCGACCGCTGCATTTGCGAACTCATGTTTCAATGCAATGGCAATGCATCCGCTTCCCGTTCCAATATCCAAGATGTTCAAGGCTTCGTTGCGGTTATTCTCGGAGCGAATCCAATCCACCAATTCCTCCGTTTCGGGGCGGGGAATAAGTACCGAATCGTCTACCCTAAACGGAAGTCCGTAAAACTCCGTTTCGCCCAAAATGTATTGAATTGGAACGTGTTTTTTCAACAATTCGATAAAACTTTCAATTTCATGACGTTGTATATCAGAAAAAAGAGTATTTTTGTTAAGGATAATTTGAGTGCGCGAAAAACCGGTTAGCTTTTCGATCATCAGATTCGTGAAGCTTCGGATTTCCGTTTCGGGATATAGTCCCTGAAGTTCCGTTTGGATATGGGTAATAGAGGATTGCATAGTGCAAAGATAGCTCAAATGTGCCAATATGACAATAATGCAATGTGCTAATTGGAGATATTGCGTTAATTATAAAATGTTAATTATGAATTATGAATTAAAGTACATGCACCGCTGCCTTCAACTGGCAAAATATGGTGTTAGTTATGTGGCACCAAACCCCATGGTGGGCGCAGTGCTGGTTATTGACGACAAAATAATAGGCGAAGGGTATCACCAGCGATTTGGCGAACCGCATGCCGAGCCTAATGCTATTCATTCGGTGAAAGACAAAGAATTGCTGAAAAGTGCCACTTTGTATGTCAATCTGGAGCCTTGTTCGCATTATGGTAAAACACCACCATGTGCTGATTTGATAGTGAAGAGTGGAATTCCGCGTGTGATTATCGGCACGCTAGATCCGAACCCAAAGGTGGCCGGACGGGGGGTAGAAATACTTTGCAATGCCGGTATTGAAGTGGAAGTTGGTGTACTGGAAGAAGAATGTAGGGAATTAAATAAACGTTTTTTTATTTTTCAGGAACAAAAACGACCTTATATTTTGTTGAAATGGGCGCAAACCCACGATGGTTTTATCGACCGAAAGCGTACTGATGTTTCGGAACTGCCGCTGATTATTTCGAATACGATCACCCGACAACTGACGCACCAAATGCGTTCCGAAAATCAATCGATAATGGTAGGTTCAAATACGGTTTTACTAGACAACCCGTCACTTACAGTGCGCGATTGGTCCGGAAAATCGCCGATCCGCGTGGCACTCGACAGGCAAGGGCGTATTCCGGAAAAGGCAAATCTGCTTGATGGAAGTGTACCTACGATTGTTTTTAGTGAGGTGGAAAAACCCAATAAAACGCATTTGGAGTTTGTAAAAGTTGATTTTGAGAATGATGTTTTATCAACTATTCTTCAAAAATTGTATGAACGAAATATCCATTCTGTTTTGATAGAAGGAGGCGCACAGTTGTTGACCAGTTTTATCCAATCGGGGCTTTGGGACGAAGCAAACGTTGAGGTCTCGCCCGTTATAATTAATGACGGTATTGCTGCTCCGTTATTACCATTTCAACCTTCGTGCAGTCGATCATTCGAAGGGCACGAATGGCTGTTTTACACCAATATAAGGAAAAATTAAATATTTGTTTACCTAAGATATATAAGTCAGAATAATCAAACATAGTTGATGATTTTTTTACATACTATTCAGATCAACAGACTTGTACCCCGTAACTATTTACTTGTAACTACATAAATTGTTAGCTATCGATGACTCGATTACTGTTTTTCGTTTTCTTAGCCGTATACATTTATACATTGATAAGTATTATCTCTGTGTTGTTGCTCGAGAACAGAAATCCCGCGCGTTCCCTTTCGTGGGTGCTGGTGTTGCTGTTTGTTCCGGTGCTTGGTATGTTTTTCTATGTACTTTTTGGTCAGGATTTACGCAAGAAGAAGATTATATCCAAAAAGAGTATTCGTCGCGTAACCGATAGACCTGTTGCGTCATTCGATATTAGTAAGTTAGATGCCGGTTTGATGAGCGATAATCAGTTGAACCTCATCAAAATGCTTTATAAGAACAGCGATGCTGCCGGATATGCATATAATAAAATTGAAATTCTACCTACCGGCGAAAGTACATTTGATGCTGTTTTCAATGCCATTCGCAATGCTAAGGAGCATATCCATATTGAGTTCTTTATTTTTGATGATGATAAAATATCCAACCAATTGCGCGAAATACTCATCCAAAAAGCTCAGGAAGGCGTTCGGGTGCGCATGATTTACGATTATTGGGGGAGTTTTGATTTGTCGAAAAGATATCTAAAATCATTACGTGATGCAGGCGTGTATGTACGTTCATTTTTGCCCTTTCGTTTTCGCTTTCAATTTTCAAGTAGTCGTATCAATTACCGCAATCACCGAAAACTGGTTATTGTTGACGGAAAAATCGGTTTTACGGGTGGTCTGAATATTGCCGACCGCTATATTTATGGAAACACGCTTGGCAAATGGCGCGACACTTTTGTTAGTTTCGAGGGAGCTGCGGTTCATGGACTTCAGTTGCTGTTTCTGGTAGACTGGTATTTTGTGGATAGAAAGCTGATTACCGATGAAAAATATTTTCCCACTCCTGAAGTTTTTGATACAAATCTGGTTCAGATAGTGAGCAGTGGCCCCGATAGCGACTGGGAAGCCATTATGCAGGGTATTGCTTCGGCGATTATGTCGGCCACCAGGTATATTTATATTCAGTCACCTTATTTCATGCCCAACGAAGTAATTGCGTCCTGCATTCAAATGGCTTCGCTGAGTGGGGTAGAGGTGCGGCTGATGATACCGTTTCGTTCCGACTCTCGACTATCCGACGCAAGTACCTTTAGTTTTCTTGGTGAAGCACTTGAAGCAGGTGTACGTGTCTTTCATTACAAAAATGGATTTTTGCACAGCAAAGCCATTGTTATCGATGATTCAATATCCATTGTTGGTTCCTGCAACCTGGACGAACGGAGTTTTGTGCATAATTTTGAGGCCAATGCATTTATCTACGAGACTAAAACAGCCTTAAAGCTTAAAGATCTTTTTGTGAATGATATGGAAAATTGCGTTGAATTTACATTAGAAGCCTGGGTAAAGAGAAAAAGACGACAGAAATTGAAAGAATCATTTGCACGACTTTTCAGTCCGTTGATGTAACTGTATGGATGAAAGAATAAAGACACTCGAATAAAGATAAATAAGATGAGAATCGAGGTGTAGAGCCGGAAAGAGAAGGGTGAACTGAGATTTAAATCAGAAAAAAAGATTTAAATTTTATCACAAATAATAGTATTTGTATTTCTCAATATTTGATTTTTTTTGTTACTTTTGTGCCACTAAAAAAATAGCGGGATGTAGCTCAGCCCGGTTTAGAGTACTGGTCTGGGGGACCAGTGGTCGCAAGTTCGAATCTTGTCATCCCGACTGTTGATAATAAAAGGCTTACATTAATTTGTAAGCCTTTTTTATTTGGCTGGGTAAAACAATGGTAAAACAAACAGTCAGGTAAAACACAAATAAATACAATTTCATATTATTGTGTAATGATTTTATTCTCAGACATTTTCTAAAAGAATAACTTCTTTGTTATTCGAAATACTCCATCCAGCTTTCTGAATCTCAATAATCATTTTATAAGCCCTAGTGATTTCATCACCAGGGCTTGTTTTATAGCGTCAAAAAGCATCGTTTAGCGTTATTCATGTATTTATTACACAGTTGATTGACTTGTACATTTACAAGAAAAAATCAACTGTATGAAAAAAGTATTATTCAAACTGCCTGATTGGTGGAAAGCTGAAACTCCTGTTCTGGCTCGTTTCTTCCAACTTATCTCCAGTGCTATTGCCGCACTGCCTTTGTATTACGCTGCGCTTCCGGTGGAGTTTAAAACAGCTATTCCGGACTGCTATCTGAAGTACATTGCCATTGCCGGTGGCGTGTGTGCATTTATCCTCCAATTCTTTAATAAGAAGCAATCATGAGTAAACTAGGAAAATACTTCTCATTGGAAGAATTGACAGTAACCCATGAGAACCTAGACAACACCCCCCGGCCGATACAAATCCAAAAGCTGAAGGAGCTAGTCAAAAATATTCTGGATCCACTCAGGGAAATGATTGACGAGCCGATAGCCGTAAATTCCGGCTACAGAACATTAGCAGTAAACAAAGCCATTGGCGGGGCTCAAAAACCCATTAGCCAACACACCAAAGGCGAAGCTGCGGACATTGAGTGTTTTGATAATGCAAAACTATTTCAAACTATTCGTGACCACTTTCAGTTCGACCAGTTGATTTGGGAGAAAGGAAATGCTATACAACCCGACTGGGTGCATGTAAGCTTTAAAAGCAAAGGAAACCGCAATCAGATACTCAAATATAGAAACGGAGAATACATACAGCTATGAAAAACATAATTGCAATTTTAAAGAAGTATGCCCTGGTAATATTGGCCGTTTTGATTTGTGGATTCTCTATGTTTCAGAAATGCGATTCTAGGCAAGAAACACCGCAAAAGGCAACCATTGACCAGCGAAACATAAACAAGTCAAAAAAAGATAGTTTAAACACCGTTAGAGCCAATATCCTGCTTTGTCAGAAAGATAGTACTATTCAAACGCTAAAGTCAAAACTAGCGAAAGAAAAAGCCAATACCGCAACTCAAAAAACTGAAGCTAACAAACAACATATCCTTAACGACACGCTCCAAGCCCGATTCGAAAGAGACAAAAACCTAAGCACTTGCGAAGATCTTGTCCAGGGTTTTAAGGTTGAAATTATTGAAAAGGACAGCGTTATTGAAAGTCTCGATTCTGAAATAGATAATTATTCTTGCGAAGTGAAAGAGCTGGAGGAGAAAGTGAATATTCAAAAAGGCGTTATCGACAGCAAACAAAACCTGATTGCATGTAAAGATTCAACAATAACCTACTACAAGACTCAAAAGAAGAAAACTGACTTTTGGAATAAAGCAAAAATCAAAGTAGCTGGAGTAGTTATATTAATTGAAACTATAGGATTACTACTTAAATAGATTTATTGTATTAGTCGGATAGCGTCAAAAAGCATCGTTTAGCATTATTTATATATTTATAACACAGGTATTTATCACTGTAAATTTACAACAAAAAATATTAGTATAAACATTTAAAAACTTACAACTATGGCCAGACAATTAGGACATGTAAAGTACGGAGGTACAATCGGCGAAATTCGCCATTTCAAGATTAAAGGAATGACTGGCAACTTTGCCGGGTTAAAGGGTGGTGCAACAGCAGAACAAATTAAGAATGATGCTGCATTTGTGAGAACACGTGAAAATATGAATGAGTTTGGTGGTTGTGCCCATGCAGGTCGTTCGGTTCGCATTGGTTTGAATGTACTTATGAAGCAAATGAGTGACGCACAGTTGACCGGTCGATTGACTGGTATCATGAAAAAAATCAACTTGGAAGACATGACTGAAGCTCGTGGTTATCGTGCCATCTTGGTTTCAACCCAAAGTAAGTATTTATTGGGCTTGAATTTCAATAAGAATTTTAGTTTTGACAGTTCATTTATTGCTCCGATTGAATTGACAAACACTGTTGAGCGTAATAGTTCAACACTGACTGTGGCAGCTTTCAATCCTGTAAAATCGGTAATTGCTCCGGCAGGTGCAACCCACTTCAGATTGATTAATGCTGTTTCTGTGATTTCGGATTTTGTTTATAACGCAACAACTGGCATTTACGAACCAATTCAACCAGGATTAAACGAAACATCAAACGTAGCTTATTCAGCTTACTTGGATTTGAATACGGATATCGCTGTTCCGACAGTCCTTACAAGTGATCTTCCGGGAGCACCCGAAATGACAAACGATGTAACTGTGTTGAATTCAATAGGTGTTGAATTCTATCAAAAAGCAGGTAACGATTACTACTTGCTAAATTCCGGTCACGCATTGAAAATTCAAAGTACATTCTAAAAACCGGTACCTGATTTTTATTAATTAAAGGGCTTTCCGAAAGGATAGCCCTTTTTTTTATTCCGGATAGTTGACGTGTTCTTATGTCCGACTTGTCAAGGGTGGGCTTATGTACGGCTTATGTATGACTTATGTAGGGCTTACCTATTGCCTGAATATGATTTGATTATTTGCACCCATCACACGGAAAACGGGAAATAACTTTTGGGCCGTCCCATCGAGCCCGAAAAAAGTTATTCTCGTTTTACCGCCAATGCTAACTAATGTGAGAATGTAGTTTTTATGAAATGTACTTGTAGAAAAGCATTCGCTTTGCATCCTGAACCAGCTTTATGTTTTGTCTGAACTTCTTTTCCATTGCTTCCAGACTGCGGAGAGCTGCCACGGTTTTTTCAAACTGAGCCGGCTTTTCATCCACCTTGTTTAAACCATCCAAAAGGCAGGACTTTACATCCCTGAGCACCACAAACGGAATGACCGAACCCCGCAAAAACGGATAAAAGGCTTTAGACTGCCACAAGCTATATGACAGCCAGTAGATTTGTTCCTTATCTTCTTCGCTTTGAAATTGAATTACAAAACAATTCGGACAGGGAGCTACAAGCCGTTTTCCGCTGTTATTTCCTTTGTTTAAAATAAAGAAATGAGGCATTGAATAAAAAACGCCCGGACGGCGTGATTTGATGTTGAAAGTGCTCATAAACTGGAGGATTAAAAGGTAAAAACTAAAAGCAGCTGCTGCGCCCGTAAATAATTTTTACCCCCAGAAAAGAGAAAGAAAAAAAGAAGAAGAAAAAAAAGAAAAATATAGCTATCTTCTTAGGCGGACGGATTGGGCTGTCAAGGTTTTTCGACAAAATACAACCTGAAGTGAAACGAAGTGTGGAGATTATGGCGAAAACACGAAGTGCTTGACCTTTACTGCCCAAAGCGTGGCTTTGTGTTGGCCGCCTTATCTTTGCTAGATTTTTTATTTTTTTGTCGGTAAATAATCTACTCAAAAAGTCCTTGTTGTATTTGTCTATTTGAGATTTGATTTCTGAATCCTTTTGGAAAAAGAAACCATTCCAAAATAAAACCAAAAGGATTCTTTTAATTGGGGCTTACTCGCCGCAGAAAATAAAAACATACCGCTGGAAATGCGTTGGAAAAGAGCTTGGGTAGTGACTGACTGAATTAATGGAGCTTGCGAAATGGAAAGGCAGGAAACTACTGAAGCTGTGCGGTGCTGAGGTGAATGCTTGCAATGAAGGAGAAATGAAGTGTCGGGTTTCGCGGTGAGGAACGAACAAGAAGCCCAGAACGAAATGGAGACGGAATGGAATGCATATACCGTAAGCACATGGACAAACAACTATATGTTTTTATTTTTTGCACAACTAATGGGTGGTGGGGAAAATGAGGAATTGCACGAAGTGCTAAATAACTTGCAAGCTGCTGAAAGGAGCTTGACATCTGTCCCCATATTTTGAAAACCTGTTATGGTTTTCATTGCTACCCGAATTTATCTTCAATGAAAAATATAAGTGGTTTTCGGGGCTTTACTTTCGGGTTGGCGAAGCCTGAATTGCGCACCGATAAGGTGTAACTATTTTCCGCTCTGCCTTTAGGCGCTTATTGGGGTGGACTCGCCGCAGTATGAAAAATAGACCATTGGAAATGCGTTGGAAAAGGGCATGGGTGGATTAGGCGTGTAATGAAACAGGGGTTGTGGAATGAAATGGAGCTTTACTGGCTGTTTGTGTGGATTGATTTGTGCGAGGATTACAGCCGAAAAGCGAAATGGAATGACTGCGTGGATTGTGGAATGGAGCGACTAAGCCACCTATGCTGTGCGGTGCTGAGGTGGGTGAAATGAACTGAACGCAATGTAGTGAAGGGTGGATGCGATGTGAGGGACGAACAGCATCCCCCGAAACGAAATGAGAGAAGTGAATGAACCTACCGCAAGCACATGGAAATAAAACTCGTTCTATTTTTTTTACTGCAACCGTTGAAAGGGAGGAGGGGAAATTGTTGGTCTTTCGGGCAGCGGAGTGGGGCAAAGGCGTTGATTTTGTGCGGCTATTATACATAATTAGGTTATGGGCTTCCCTATTGATTTGCCGTCAGGCAAGGGAATGACCATTAACTACATGTTATGTATAATAGCTTTGAGTTGTTTTTTTTCTGGCGCAAGTGTAGCACGGTGGTGGCGGTTGGAGTGCAAACGTCTTTTTTGCCTTTTTGCAAAAAGTGTGACAGAAAAAAACAACAGAAGGGTTGATTGTGCGGAAGCCACAAAAAAGACTGTGCAAACCATGAGGAACGAATGGTGGGGATTTTTTGTGACTGGGGATTTGCCCTGGGGATTTGCCCGTAGTTTGCTTACAGGCGAAGCCTGCCCGCTAAATAATAATTCTATAAAATATTTCTTGATTCGGAGTTGTAGTTGCAGAAAGATAAAAGTCTTTGTTGAAATGGTATTTCCGTGAATTTTGACTGCAAAAAAAAGTAATTTCAGGATTCCTGACATTTGATTTGATTCCGTCGATTTTAATTCAAAAATTGTATCTTTGATATAACTACGAACAGGTTGGTAGTTCAATTGTAGCTACAGTTTAAAACTTATCACTATAATTAGGGGTAAGACATTTGTTTGTAAATATATACTCATTTGATATTGAATATTAAAATGAACCGATTGAACGATGCTATTATTAATGCAAGTTCAAATCAGTCTATTCTAAAGCTATAACTTATTCTCCTATAGTTTCGACTCTAAATACTTTTCCCAACTTTGCAAATGTGTGATTTCTTTTGCATTAATAACTGCATAAGCTTCACACAGAAATGAGGTTACTTCACTCCCGGTTTGCAAAGTCACTTTTCCAAATGAAAGAGGTGCAGGAATCTTATTGATAAAACTTCCCAGTTTGTCAGCCGGCACTTTCCAAATTTCTACTTCTATTTTTGCACCACCTTCTGTGTCTTTTACCAAACCTGGTCTAACTGGAGAAAAATGGTCCAAAGCATAAAACCGATAATCACCTGATGTAAAAGTAGTTTCTTTACAAAAGGCATTTATATCTTTCAGTTGATAATTTAAACTGCCACTTCGCTTATGTGCGCCACAAACTGCCAAATCAATATATCCTGTATTATTCGACCAACTCAACAATTCTTTCGCAAGCATATCTTCACCCAGTTCCATTAGGTTCAGGTCATTCAATGCCGGTGCAAAAAGAGTTACTCCGAAAGGTAAATTATCTTTGGTGATAGTTACCGGAAGCGCAATTGCCGCACAATCCAACAAGTTCATGAAATTGGTGTAATACCCAAGATTAGAATTTAGCTGAATAGGATCTTTTTCGACTTCCTCAATTTTATAAATGGTTCCAACGGTGGGCATCAAAAATGCTGAAAACTCCAGAGCGTATTTATCGAATACTTTTTTAAAGCCTTGGAGTTTGTATTCGGCATCAAAATAACTTGAAGCAGATGGTATTTTTCCACCCAAAATTATTTTACTTGTTGTTGCAAGTACGTCTTTCTCATTCTGCTCAATAAATTCGCCAACTGCGTGATATCTTTCCGCAACCCATGGTCCATTGTATAATAAACCGGCAGCATCAAACATGGGTGAAAAATCAATTTCAGTAACGCTATAACCGCAGCATATCATTTTCTGAACAAGCTCTTTGAAAGAATTTTCAAACTCTGCATTTCCAAAAAACTTTAGATTTTCGGCAAGCGGAATGGCAATTTTCACTCTATCAGATTTATGCAATTGCTGGTTTGCTCTGCTGTAAACATCATTTTCGTCGTACTGACTGATAATCTCAAAAACAGTTCTCGAATCTTGAATATTAGTTGCAAATACTGAAATGCAATCCAATGATTTACAAGCGGGGACTAAACCTGAGTTAGAAACTATTCCTTTCGAAGGTTTTAGCCCAACAAGATTTTGAAAAGCAGCAGGAACTCTACCCGAACCTGCCGTATCTGTCCCCAACGAAAAAGACACATAACCCGCAGTGATAGCACTTGCCGAGCCCGAGCTAGAACCTCCCGGAATGTAAGCCTCGTTGAAATAATTTTTGGCTACTCCGTAAGGCGATCGAGTTCCAACAAGTCCGGTTGCAAATTGATCCATATTGGTTTTGCCTATACATATTGCACCTGCTGCTTCCAATAACTGAACTGCATATGCCGATTCAGTTGGAGTAAAACCATACGCTTTGCAACCTGCAGTAGTTTCGAATCCTTTCACATCGATATTATCTTTTACCGCAAATGGAATTCCCAAAAGCGGATAATCATATTCCGACAAATCGGCAATAGCATTTATCTTAGCTTCTAATGTTTTAATATCTGATACAGAAATAAATATCTTTTCATCTTTTAATTTTGAAATAATATTCATTTGGTTGGCAAGGAGTGTATTTTTATACACTCCAACATCTGATTTTATCAGCGATTTGATAGCATCTATTGTCATAACTTATCCTCCTCAATTGCAAAAATTACATCACCAGCCGTAATCTCCTTTCCGTTTTTGCAATGTTGCGATTTGATTATACCATCCGTATGACTTTCAATGGTTATTTCCATTTTCATACTTTCCAAAATCACCAGCGGTTGACCTTTAATAACCCTATCGCCTACATTTACCAATGTTTTCCAAAGTATTCCTGAAATTGGCGATTCGATAGGTTCCAAACCTTCAGCTATTTCATTGTCCGACTTTTCAGCACCACTTAGAACATCTTGCGAAAAGTTGAGTCGACCAGTTTTGATCCAATCATTTTTTTCAGCTTCGAAAGCATCGGTTTGTTTTTTCTTAAATGTATCTATCTCAATCTTATTGTTGGCCAAAAATGCCTTGTAATTTTTTAAACTGAAAGTTGTTTCTTCAATTCTCAACGGATATTGCCCTTGTGGAAAATCGCGTCTAATGCGTAACAACTCTTCGGCAGTAACCGGAAAGAACTTAATTTGATCGAAAAAACGAAGCAAATAAGGTTTATCGCTCGTAAAAAGTTCGCCTTTTGCATAGGTATTCCACATTTGCAGCGTTCTACCGCAAAGTTGATAACCGCCTGGACCTTCCATGCCATAAATACACATATACGCACCACCAATTCCCACAGCATTCTCTGGAGTCCATGTTCTGGCCGGATTGTATTTTGTAGTTACCAATCGTTGTCTGGGATCCAAAGGCGTAGCTACCGGTGCACCAAGGTAAACATCGCCCAAACCCATTACCAGATAATTGGCATTGTACAATATATCTTTTACCTCGTCGATAGAATTCAAGCCGTTAATCCGTTTGATAAATTCAATATTGTCGGGACACCACGGTGCATCGGGGCGAACTGTAGTTTGGTACTTTTCCATGGCCAGTTTTGCCTGCGGATCGTTCCAACTAAGTGGTAAATACACAATTCGCGAAGGCACTACAATATCGTCACAGTTTTTCAGCGCATTTAAAGCCTCTTCAACTTTATTTAAAAGAACATCTCTGGCAATTAATAACGGGTCGAAATGAATTTGCAGTGAACGAATTCCAGGTGTCAGGTCGATAATTCCATCTAAATTATCTTCATTGATTGATTCATATAATTTGTGAATAATCAACCGCAACTCAATATCTAATTCCAGTTTGCCAATTTCAATTAATATATTTTCATCACCGGCCTGTCTGACTATTACCGGTTGTTCTTCAAATTTAAAGTTGGCCAAAATTGGTGATAAGCCTTCAATTGCATGATTTGGGAAACAAGAAACTTCGCCTTTTAATGTGCTCAAAAACAGACTTTGTTCGCGTTCTTTTTGTAACGCTTGTTCGAAGGTAACCACATTAAAATGGATTTTAGAGTTGACCGAAAGTTGTCCCATTTTCCAAAGGTCAGCTTTAATAATGGTAAACGGACACACAAATCCGCCCAAACTTGGACCATCAGGACCAAGAATAATTGGCATATCGCCCGTAAAATCTATAGCACCTATGGCATAAGCATTGTCGTGAATGTTAGAAGGATGTAAACCAGCCTCACCACCATCTGTACGTGCCCATTTTGGCGAAGGACCAATAAGGCGCACACCCGTTCTTGAAGAATTAAAATGAACTGTCCATGTAGCTTCCAAAAATTCCTTAACACCTTCGTGAGTGAAAAATTCTGGAGAACCATGAGGTCCATACATTACATCAATGCTAACAAACTCTTCAATTCCAGGATAAATGATGCTATTGATCACTTCAATTCCAGCATATTCGTTTAATCTGATGACATCACCTGTTCTGAGTATTCGACCACAATGGCCACCCAACACACCTAACGAAAAGGTTGATTTGCTCCCCAGATATTCCGATATCTTTATTCCACCACCAAAAAGTAAATAGCTACGAAGCCCGGCATCCTGAATTTTTCCAACAGATAAAACATCTCCTTTTTTTACAGAATAGACAGTATAAAGTTTTATTTTTTTATCGTTTAAAGTGCTGTCAATTTGAGCTCCGGTAATCACAAATGAGGTATTACATCTGAATTTTATTTTGGGTCCGATGGCTGTAATTTCCAATCCAGCGGCATCTTCGGTGTTGCCCAACATTTTATTTCCTATTCTGAACGACAGATTGTCCATCGGCCCTGAAGGCGGAATACCAACTTGCCAATATCCTGTTCTGCCAGGAAAATCCTGAATGGTAGTAAATGTCCCTGCCGAAAGAATATCAAATGACATACTTGTATAGTTGAATCCTTCCAAAAATTTAGTTGAGATATTGGCATCCGCAAAGTTTTTATCTCTACTTATACTTTGCAAAAACTCTAAATTTGTTTCAACGCCTTCTACTTTTGTTGCGGCAAGTATTTCAATAGCTTTTTTTACACACTCAGCTCTATTCTCTGCTGTAACAATAATTTTGCCCAACAATGGATCAAAAAATGGTGAAACTTCGACACCTTCTCTTATCCAACTATCCACACGAGCTTCTTCGGGGAAAAAGAGTTTGGTAATTCTGCCCGTAGAAGGCATATAATTTTTATACGGATCTTCAGCATAAAGTCTGAATTGCATGGCAGCTCCTTTCGAAACAGGATTTTCGGGGAATTGATACAAGCCTTCTTGCAATAAAATCATGGCTTCAACAATATCGATAGAGAAAACTTGCTCCGTAATGGTATGTTCCACTTGCAGGCGTGTGTTCACTTCAAGAAAATAAAATCCTTTTGCAACTTCATCGTACAAAAATTCAATGGTTCCTGCACTTTGATATTTAATATATTGCATTAAACTACGAGCGCAATTATGCAATTTTTCGCGAATTTCGGTTGGAATATTAGGTGCAGGAGTTTCTTCAATTATTTTCTGCGAACGTCTTTGAATAGAGCAATCTCTGTCGCCAAGTACCATTCCACCACCTTTACCATCGCCAAATATTTGTACCTCAACGTGACGGGCTTTCTCCAGATATTTTTCAAGAAACACGCCTCCGTTAGAAAAATTCTTTTCGGCCAATGAAACTGTCGTGTCGTAAGCATCTGTCAATTCGGTTTTCGAAAAGCAAATTTGCATACCAATACCCCCACCGCCACCGGTACTTTTCAGAATTACAGGATATCCGATTTTCTCAGCTGCTTCCTGAGCCTCTTGAACAGAACTAAGAATAGCAGTTCCTTCCAGAATGGGCAGATTACTTTTGAGTGCTATTTCGCGAGCTTTATGTTTAAGTCCGAATACATCTATTTGCTCGGGCGTAGGGCCTAAAAAAACCACGCCCATAGCTTCCAACTTTAAAGCAAAATCTGCATTTTCACTCAATAAACCATAACCTGGGTGTACTGCGTCAATGTTATTCTCTTTTATTATTGAAATAATTTTTTCCTGATCAAGATATGTTTCTGATACAGAACCAGCACCTATAAAATAAGCTTCATCGGCGTTCAATACATGGGTAGTATTTGTGTCGGCATCGTTATAAATGGCAACTGCCGTTTTACCCATTTTTTTTATGGTCGCAATAATCCTCACTGCTATTTCACCGCGATTTGCAACTAATATTTTATTAATCATATAGTCGTTGTGTATTAGTCCCAAATGTTTAATTCAATTGGTGTTGGGTTGTAGGCATTGCAAGGGTTATTTAGCTGGGGACAATTGCTTATGATGCACAACACATCTACTTCGGCCTTTAACTGAACATATTTCCCGGCTTCGGATATTCCATCCAGAAAAGTGGATTTACCATCAGGTGAAATTGGCACATTCATAAAGAAATTGATATTGCTGTTCAAATCTCTTTTGCCAAGCTCAATATCATGTTCTCTGAGTGCTGCCATAAAAGAATCTCTGCAATTGTGCATGTGAATTTTATTCAATTCATAACGTACAGAGTTACTTTCGGCACTACATGCACCTCCCACAGTATCATGTCTTCCGCAAGTATCATCGGTAATGGTCAACAGTACATTTCCAAGGCTTGAAATCAACTTACTACCTGTAGTCAAATACACATTGTTCTGATAGTTGATAGTGTCTTGAGCACTGTACCTCTCGTCGGTGTCGGCAAGCGAATAAAACATGGTGTCGGCAGCCTGATTACCTTCTAAATCAATAATCCGAATTGTTTGACCAGCTTTAATGACATGTGACCAATGGTCGCCAGCTAAAACTTTCTGGGTATATATTGTATTGTTTTTATCGAAACTCATAATCTTGATTATTTATAGTAGTTAATAGAATTCATGTACCCTCGTTTGTTCTGATCACACAATTGGTAACAAGGATTTTCTTCTAATTTGCAATCGGCCTTCCAAATAGTTACTTTCAATGGTTTTGGCGCGTAGTTGGAGTTGGTATCCATTGGGTGTGGACAAGTATTCAAAACAACTAAGGTATCCATTTCGGCCTGTAAGTCAATGTAAGTTCCTGGTTTTTCATTCTTTGCAAACGACAGATTCCCTTCATTGTCAACATTGATACGTGTAAAAAAATTAATATGTGAATGCAAATCTCTTACCGTCATACCGTATTTCGAAACTTCAGTAATTAAACTGGTCAAACCGTCTCTGTAATAATCGTTTCTAAATTCCTGGTAGTTTTTCATCCCGTATTTAGCCAGATTTGTTTTCGGATTACTACAAGCTGTCATTGTATCGTGTTTTCCGCAAGTATCATCAATTATCGACAATAAAACCCGTCCCATATCTGAGTAAAGTGCATGACCCGTAGTTAAACATGATGTAAACTGAGCCTTTAAGGTATCAGCCATATTATACCGTTCGCTTAAGTTTTGACTGTTATACAAAAGCGTTGAAGCATTCACACCACCTTCTACATCCGTCAATCTCAGGCATGTTCCTTTTTTTAGGTGGTGACTAAAATTCCAACCTCCGGGAATTATTTCTTCAAATATTATTAAATCTTCTTTTATTGTTTCCATGTTTATTGTTTCTTATTTTTTTGATTGAATAGGCGGTAATACAATGCTGCTTAAGGTCAGATTACCTGTTTCAACCCCTTTTATTTGTAAAAACTGTTTCTTTATCTCCTCAAGTTTTATTATTCGTCCCTGAACTACAATTAGTTCCATTATGTAATTATCTTCCAACAATACCCGGGTAGTACTAATTACTTCCTCAATGTTTTCGCGTTGTATTTGAGAAACTTTAGTTAGTATTTCGCGTTGGTCTTCTCTGTAAAAGAGCGTTATAGATCCGGCCATTAAATCATCAGATCTTTTGGCAGTTAAGTTTATAAATTCATTTCTTACCAAACTCGAAATTACCTGCGATCTGTTCTTCCACTCACCCGTACTCATAATCTCTTCCAATTGCTCAAAAGTCTTATCAGGTAATGATATAGTTAATCTTTGTACGCCTATCATATTACTTCGTCTCCTGCTTGTGTAAGTTTAAAAAATGGTAGTTTATCTTCTTTGTAATTTGTAACAGGATGAATTAACTCTTCTACATGTTTTTTGGTAGCTAAGAACTCCGGACTCAGAAATTGATCGGGAGTTCTTGGTCGAGGAACCGGCACTTCAATAATTTCTGCTATTTCTCCCGGATTCGCTTTTAGTACAATTATCCTGTCTGACAGATATATAGCTTCATCCAAATCGTGAGTAATAAACATGATAGAGATATTCACGTTTCTCCATATTTGGAGTAAGTTCGATTGCATCTTTGCTCTGGTTTGTGCATCTAATGCTCCAAATGGTTCATCCATCAAAAGCATTTCAGGATGAACTGCCAACGATCTTGCAATTGCCACCCGCTGTTTCATACCGCCCGAAAGTTGAGAAGGATAAGCAGTCTCAAATTTATCAAGACCCATCAAGCGGATCCATTCACTGGCTCTATTCAAAGCATATGATTTAGTTTCTCCTTTTCTTAACAGACCATACATTACGTTTTCAACTACAGTCAACCATGGGAATAAAGTGTAACCCTGAAAAACCATTCCTCTATCAATTCCTGGTCCGTCAATAACATTATCTTTCACCATTATTTTCCCTGAATCAAACATTTCCAATCCTGCAAGCAATCTAACCAAAGTAGATTTGCCACACCCCGAAGGTCCTATTATGGAAGTAAACTCACGCCTATAAGTTTGAAACGACACATTATTTAAAACCGTAACCGGACCTTGAGAAGTATTAAAGGTCTTGGTAACATTCTCTACTTTAAGAATAACCGGTCTTTCCTTCAATTTATCAAACCGCGCTTTTACTTCGGGGCTTTGCTCTTTATAACTAGGTAATATAATTTTCGACATACTTAATTTTTTTCATTTATATTTTCCCAGTGAAATAATCGTCTTCCAAAATAGGCAAGCAATTGGTCGGAAAAAATACCGATTAAACCTATTGTTATTATGGCTGCAAATACTTGATCAAAATTTCTATATTTTGCTTGTTGATTAATAAACCAGGTTATACCGTTACTTGTACCAACAACCTCTGCAACTATCAAATACGTCCATGCCCAACCCAATAAAATTCTCATATCTCTGTATAAATTAGGTAAAATACCTGGTATCACTACTGTTTTTACTATTGTAAATCTCTTAGCACCAAGCGTCTGCGCTGCTTCAATAAGACTTACATCTAACTTTCGGGTAGTATTTGCTATTACTAACACCTGTTGAAAAAAGGTTCCAATAAAAATGATCGCAATCTTTGGCCCATCGTTAATTCCCAATATGGCTACTGCTAATGCACCAAAAACCGGAGCTGGCAAATACCTGAAATACTCAATAAACGGCTCTGTCAAATTGCTGAAAAACTTATAAGTACCACTTAAAATACCTAATGGAACACCGAATATTGATGATAAGAGAAAGCCCCAAAATATAACACTAATACTGTGTAATAAGCTTTCGTATAACCAAGGCTCATCAGCTCTTTTCGGAGGTGTGATAAATGACGTTACTAAACTAATTGCAACTTTATGAGGTGCAGGCAAATAAATAGGATTAGCCGGATAGCCTTCTGCTTTTGTTAGTCCTTTACTTTCCATTATTAAATTCTGCGATTGAAATACCTCTTTTTCAATCAACATGTCTTTTTTAAAAAACGAAACCTCGCCACTTTTGGTTATCATAACCATGGGGTGCCATAAAAATGGAATATAACTTATGGCACTCCAGATTAAGATAGGTATCACAAAAGACAATGTGTATAGTACTTTCTTTTGTTTAGGAGGAAGGTTTTTCCATATCACAAATAGTCCTTGCTTTTTCATATTCTTTTACTTCAAATTGGTCATTATAGTTGGATCAATATAGCTGTTAACATTCTGTGATGTTTTGTATATTTTATTTTCAACATTAAATTTATCCACTGTTTTTGATGATCCATAAATTGATTGGAATGAGTCTCCTTTTTCCAGCACTTTCAACGCTTCGGCTTTCGTAAGGAAATGAACACCTTTCATAAACTCTGCATATTCCTGTGGAGTTACGCCCGATCTACTCGACATTATTTTCAATGCTTCAGCTTTGTTTGCCGGATTATTTAAAAAATCTACCACTCTGTACCATACTTTCACTACTTTTTCCCAGTCTGCTCTTCTGTTGTTTAAACTTGTTGGCGAAACAGCCAAACAATCATAAATAAGTCCCGGAACATTGGCGCTGGTATAAATAGCTTTCGAACCCGGAACCGCTTTTAAAGCCTGGCCAGAGTTTGGTTGCCATGCCGCAATTGCATCCACTTGGCCTGATGCCAACGTTTGTGGAGTTTGGTTGGTTACAACATTTACCAAAGTAACATCCTTTTCAGTTAAACCAGCACTTTTGAGTGCCTCGTCCAATAAAAGGTGTTCCACAAATCCAACTTCAATACCAATTTTTTTACCCTTAAGTTCAGCTACACTGTTTATACCGGGAGCAGCCACTATCATGTCATTTCCATTGCTAAAGTCTGATACTAAAATCATACTATTCGCAGCACCAGTAGCACCTGTTACCAAAGCATCGCCATTGGTGATTGTCACCGCGTCTATTTGTCCGGTGGCAAAAGCATCCATCGATGGCGAATACTCAAACCATGAAAATTCGACATTTACACCTTCTTCTTTAAACCAACCTTTAGAAATGGCGATATCCCATGCTACCCAACCCGGCCAATCGCTATAACCTATTTTTAACGGGGCACTTTCTTTTTTACATCCAACTAGCAAAACTATTGCCACTAATAAAATTATTATCCTTCTCATAATCATTAATTTTAAATTTTTATTTCTATTTTGTTGAAAAGCCCTTTCCAAAAAGGGTGCCAAACGTATTACGTTATTTCGAAAACGTAATAATAATTTAATTATAATGCTCATTATTAGTGATATAAAAAATATTATCTTGAATTCATTGGATAAAAAAAGATACATAAATGTATCTTTTTTTATCCAATATTACATTTATGTAGGAATAAATCTATTCTGACACAATGAATTTTACAACTCCAAAATTAATTTCAATATTAATTGTATGTAATATATTTATAAACAGTAGATTGAACTACATTTACAATAGACATTTAAAATATTTAATTAATTTCAATATGACACATATAATGGTATATTAGCGCCATATTGAGTACTAAAGTGCATAAAATTCCTACATTATGGTAAATGACATAATATCAAAGAAATAACTATTGATTTATCTAAAAAATAAGTTGTTTGTTGTACATAAAACAGCTTATTCTGGATCCAATATTGATTTATTGAAACTTACACATATACAAAATATTAAATTAGACTTTATAAATTGCATCTATCATAATCAGAAAATGCTAATTTGTTTCTATATCAAACTGTTCTTTCTATAATCTCAACATAATATATTTAAATCTCGCTTCTTGTAGAAACAGTATCTATGTATAGTGTCATCGGATTCCAATTCTCATCGAGATAAATTTCATTCCCGATATCTTTTTCTGCTCTTGCGTGGATTGAAACAGTGGTTTTGATAAAACATCACTGTGAAAGAAGAGTTGATTGCAAAAAGTGTGACAGAAAAAATCAACGAAGGGTTGATTGTGCGGAAGCTCCAAAAAAGACTGTGCAAGCCATGAGGAACGAATGGTGAGGATTTTTTGGGGCTGGGGACTGCCCTGCGGAGCTGCCCGTAATTATCTTACAGGCAACGCCTGACCGCTTTCCTTAATATCTCCTTTTGAAATGGAGCAATACAATTGTAATAAAAACAAAAAAAGCTGTCAGAAGTAATTCTGACAGCTTTAAATATGTATAAAACAATGTTTAATATGCAACTAACCGGAAAGGATTTGTAATAGTTTCAGTACCAAATAACTTCAATAAACCAACTGAGTCATTTTTGTTGATATTTGCCTTTTCAATTTTTTTAATTTGATAAGGTTGATTTAATGACGGAATACGAGTGGCAAAAAATGGCCATAATTGTTGATTCGAATATACTTTTTCCTTATCTGGAAAATCCATAATTGGCTGAGCAAATGAGTTACTTCTAAAATCATCTGAGTATTCGAATTTCCAAACACCATCCATGTATGTAAGATCTCCTATGAGTTGTTTACCATACACTAAACGGAAAATACCTTGTGTTCCAGCAGGATTATCTTTATAATCCATACCTTCTACTTTCCATATTTTGTTTATAAATCGTTTCATGGTGCAAAAGTAAGTATTTTTTGAATAATATCGAACCTATATTGCAGTGTAATTTTGATTAACTCCCTTCTTTTGGGACTTATTAACGAAGAAAATTCATTATCTATCATATTAAACACATTATCGAGCATTATGTTCGAGCATAAACTCTTTATGGTTTCACAATTTCGTGTTATCTCTAATGAGCATAAATGTTCAACCAATTGAAAGTGATTTAATTTTTTGATACCCTCCCAGCCCGTTTTAGGAGTACTTAAATTGCAGTATCTTTTTAATGTGCTTTCTAAACGCACTTTATCTTTTAAAATAGCACTAATTTTGTCTTCGTGGTCATTCCAAAACAAACCTCTAGCAGTATCATAAATAGGTGAAAATTTAGGTGGTTCATTTGAATTTATGTTTCTTATAATGCCCCAATTGTAAAAATGACGGTCGTTATTTCCGATTAATGCATCAAGAACTAGCAGTTTGATAAAATCATTCATCAATCTTACGTGGTCATTCGGGAAGAAATGTTTTAATGTTTCCTGTGTGAATTGAACTGTAAAGAATTCTGGAGATTTATGATTTTTCTCAATGTCTTCCACAAAATCTTTATCGTTCAAATAACCTGCATATAAATCCGCACCATGTTCAAGCACTTGCTCATTGGGTTTATTGAGAAAATATTTTGAAAGAAAACGAATTTGCCCTCCAAGCCAAGCCAATTCAGAATCCGCCATATTAAAACCGAAAACTGTACCTATGCGATTAAGCAAATATTCTGTAATTGCTTCAATTGGATAGTGTTTATGACCATGTTTTGCAATATAACGAGGCCATGTCTTATGATTACATTTTCTTCCAATGCCTGAATGATAATAACATATAAAATCCTTTGGGGCATCACCAGTCATTGTTACGTTAGTGATTATAAAATACTGGTGCTTTTTTACAAAAGGAATGCTACCCGGCTTAGGATTAAAACCACTGTAATCTATTATTGGTAGGGATTTTATATGTTTTCTTTTCATAGCATCAACATTTTTCTATTTTTCATCTATTTATAGACTCGTATGCCTTCACACTTACACTTTTTATAAACTCTTGTACAAAGGTAGAAATAAATTGTTATTAAATGTTCCGAGATAAACAAAACAGACCATTTCACATAAAATGGTCTGTTTGAAAAGGGATATTGTTAACTTTAAAAAACTACTTGATAAATTTTATTAAGGTTGTTTTTATTGAATCGTATTGCTCCGGTTTGATTAAACCAAGGTCAAGTTTGTCTTTTGCTTTTTTGAGGGCTGTTAGTGCTTCGTCACTTGTATAACCATTGCTTTTTAATTCACCTGTTGCTAAGGCATCTTCAACTAAAATTTTGTATTTTACAAAATTGCCACCGGCTACATTAAATGATATCAATTTTGCTCCTTTGAATGTGGTTTCTTTGATTTTTTTGATAATCATATTAGCTCCTGAGAGATATCTTGGCAATCCTTGGTCAATTTGACCGCCACCACCTAAAGCAGCCATGATAGCGTAAGTGTCACCCATTTGACAATAAATGAAATTGCCTGTTGGAGCAATCCCTCTACCTACTCGATTATTTAATTCAATTTGAATGTTTATCTTTGCAGCCTAATTAGAAAAAAGATGGAGCCGATACTCAACGAAGCCAAGAAATTATATAACGAACCGATGCATACCTGCGAGCATATTCTGAATCAAACCCTGGTTAGGATGTTTGGATGCGGTCGGTCGGTGAATGCACATATTGAACGTCGAAAATCAAAGTGCGATTACCTTCTCAACGAAGCACCCACCGAAGCGCAAATTGCAGAAATCACCCTTAAAGTAAATGAGATTATTGATGCTCAGTTACCGGTATTCGAAGAATTGATGAGTAGAGAAGAAGCTGCTAAGATAGCCGATTTATCTAAACTTCCAGCTGATGCTTCCGAAACACTGCGGGTTATCCGTGTTGGTGAGTATGATGCCTGTGCGTGTATTGGTCAGCATGTGAACAATACTTCGGAGTTGGGACGTTTCGAAATTATCAGTCACGATTTTGAAAATGGTCGTTGGAGAGTTCGTTTTAAGTTAGTCTAAAAATAAGAGCATTGCATATGTTATTTCGTCGCATTCTGAGAATCCTCAGAAACCTTTTTCTCATTTTTATTGTTTTCAGCATTGTGTGGGTTGTTTTGGCCCGATTTATTCCAATCTATGTAACTCCATTGATGGCCATTCGCTCGGTAGAGTCGATGGTTAGGGGCGAAATGCCCAAGAATAGCAAGACCTGGGTACCTATCGAAGAAATATCGCCTAATATGGTGCAGGCTGTGGTTGCATCTGAAGATAATTTGTTTTTGACGCATTATGGGTTTTCGTTTAACGATATTGGTAAGGCTATTGAGCACAACCAAAATGGCAAAAAGATACGGGGTGGTAGCACTATCTCGCAGCAAACGGCTAAAAATGTTTTTCTTTGGCAACAGCGATCCTACTTGCGCAAGGGGCTCGAAGCCTATTTCACGGTGCTGATAGAATTATTTTGGTCCAAAGAGCGTATTATGGAAGTGTACCTTAATGTAATAGAAATGGGCGATGGTATTTATGGTATTCAGGCAGCATCATTGGAACACTTTGGAGTAAATGCTTCGGAACTAACCAAATCGCAGGCGGCTACCATTGCTGCTTGTTTGCCAAATCCTATTCGATTTAATGCAGGACGACCGTCGCGTTATATTTTGAACAGAAGGTCACAAATCGTAAACTTGATGAGTAAATTGCCGCAAGTGAATTTTCACAATAAACCCGTTCCGGTAAAACATTACCGAAGACATCACAGAAGATGAACAACAAAATAGAAACGATTGATTGGGGTTTGATAGAATATAATGAGGCATGGAAGAAGCAGGAAGAGCTTTTTAATGCCACTATCAACCTCAAGATGAAGAATGAGCCAACGAATAACAGCCTCATTTTTTGTGAACATCCGCATGTCTATACCTTGGGCAAAAGTGGTGATGAGCATAATATGTTGCTCAACTACATTCAGCTTCAGGCTAAAGATGCCACTTTTGTGAAGTCGAACAGGGGAGGAGATATTACGTATCACGGCCCGGGACAAGTAGTGGGTTATCCCATTTTCGATCTTGCTAATTTCAATCTGGGATTAAAACAATATATTCATAAAGTTGAGGAAGCCATTATTAATACATTGGCTTTATATAATATCCCAACAACGCGCCTGGAAGGCGCAACGGGTGTTTGGCTCGATGTGGGATTACCCACCTGCCGAAAAGTATGTGCCATTGGTGTACGAAGTTCCCGTTTTGTAACTATGCACGGCTTTGCACTCAATGTAAATACGAACTTAAACTACTTCAGCCACATCAATCCCTGCGGCTTTATCGACAAAGGCGTAACATCCATGCAAAAAGAATTGGGTGTGGAAGTGGATATGGAAGAGTTGAAAGCAAAGTTGAGAAAATCCATCGAAGAGCAATTTGCATGATAGATTAATTTAAATATCAAAGAGGAACAATTAGAAGTGGAGGCATGACAGAAAGTCGAGCTTCCACTTTTTTGTTATAAAGCCAAAGAGTTATAATGATTATTGACCACAGAATAGCAACGTAAACAGAACCATAATATGGTGACAAATTATTTTATGCCTTTTGTTTTTCGTAACGAAGATGTGTTGCAGTTTTTGCTATGTCTTTAAGTTGCTATTGATGCACTACCAGCACCTCTTTTAACCAGGTAATATTGGGTTCTATCCGCATTACTTTTGCATAGGCTAGCTTGGCAGCATTCGGATTATCTGTTTTTGCGTAAGCAAAAGCAATCATGGTAAGTGTATTGAGATATGCCCAGTTTTCATGGGTCTCATTTTTTTGTTCCATTATGCCGACAGCTTTCAAATAATATGTCAAAGCTACTTTTTTATCACCTCCAAATATTGCGGGAGCATAATAATACATATTTCCTTTGTCAATTAATGCCTGCACATTCTGCGGATCCATCTCTACGGCTTTGTTTATGTATTTCTTGCTGTCAAAGATGAGCAATAGAGCTTTGAATTTTTTTATACCCACCCTGAATCCGGTAAACGAACCTTTATACGAAGTAGCAGTTACATTTTTTGGTGACGCATGTAGTACCAGCTCAATGAGTGCATCTCCTTTATTGGTCAGTTGTTCGGCATGAAGATATTGCTTTTTCCCTATCAGATAGCCAATTACACCATAGTAATAACCGATAAGTTCAAGCTTCTGGTCAACAGTAGTAACGGAATGTGAAGCTTCCATTGATTGGATGACGCTTTCCCATTTAGTCATATCGCGCACAATAAATGCATCGTAAATGTTTTTAGAATAAGATGTTTTGGCAAACATGCCCGAAGTGAAAGTTAGTAGTATTAGTGAAAGGATTAATTTCTTAGGAAATGTATTCGACAGATTCATATTAGCAGCAATTGAAATTTAGATGACAAAAGTACGAATCTATTTCCATAAAGTCAATTTTGTTCCTCTATTTTAATGTGAATTCAAAAGGATTAGGTAACGATATAAACAATAAACAGAAAAAGAGAATGTCTTTGTGAACATTCTCTTTTTCTGTATTCTCATCCGTTTCATAAATGGGATTTTAATTGACGGATGGAATCATACGTTCTCTAAACTCATTACTTCGTTACGCTATCGCATCAGCTACCACAGTAGCCAGCGGTGTTGTTGGGCGGCCAATCAATGCGGAGAGTTGTTTTGTGTCATCGAACAATCCACCTTTCGAAGCACCGGTATCGGAGTCAGCCAACATTTGCGCAATGCCTTCAGGCAAACCGAAACTTTTGAGAATATCGGCATATTGTGCTTCGGTCAGATTGTTGTACGGAATTGTTTTCTTGGTCTGACTTGAAATTTCAGCTGCCAGTTCTATCAGCGTATAAGCTGTGTCTCCTGCCAATTCATAGATTTTGTTTTCATGACCTGCTCCTGCCAATACTATAGCTGCTGCTTCGGCATAGTCAACCCGGGCTGCTGAAGCAATTTTACCATCGCCTGCACATCCGATAAAAGTTCCGGCATCAATGGCACCTTTAGCCGATCCGGTATAGTTTTCGGTATACCAACCGTTGCGCAGAATAGTATATGCCAATCCCGATGCTTTTATGGCAGTTTCAGTGGCCAGATGCTCTCCGGCTAATCCAAGCACAGAAGTATCGGCATGCAAAATACTGGTATAAACAATATGTTTTACACCAGCCTGTTTAGCAGCTTGAATAACAGCTATATGTTGCGGTAGGCGCTGACCAATTTCATTACCCGAAATCAGCAATAACTTATCGATACCCACTAGCGAATCTGCTAGGTTTTCGGGCTGGGCATAATTAAATGCGCGGGCTTCCACTCCTAGGTCTGCTGCCTTTTCGGGGGTACGTGCTAATGCTACAATACTTTCTGACGATACTTTTTCTTTCAGTTTTTCTACTACTAGGCGACCCAACTGACCAGTCGCTCCGGTTACTCCGATTTTCATTTGCTTGTTTCCTTTCTTTTTGTGAATATTATTAGTGTAATATTTTAAATTCATTGTGCGATGTTTTTTTTGCTTTTTATTTATCTACCTGCGAGGTTAAGCTGCGAGAACTAAAACAATCCTTATTCTGTTTTGATTGAACTTTTAAAGTTAAATATACATTCCTCTGTGCAGCAATCGAAACAAGTTATGACTATTATTCCTACTTTTGTTACGCAAAGTAACTAATAATAGTTTATATCCGAAACAGGTTACTTATTCGTAACAGTGAAAATAGTAGTAACATAAAAGTAACCATTATATGACCAAACTCAAAGAAAAAACTCAATGTCCGGTAACGGCAACGCTTCAGCTGATAGGAGGAAAGTGGAAAACCATAATATTATACTGCCTCGCACCGGGAACAAAGCGTTTTGGCGAAATAGCCGTTCGCATTCCTGATATTTCGCGTAAAGTACTTACCGAACAACTAAAAGAACTGGAAGCTGACGGACTGATTTTGCGGAAACAATATAAGGAAATACCACCGCGTGTAGAATACTCGCTTACTGACCTAGGCAAAAGCCTTTCGTCGGTAATTCGAGAACTGGAAATATGGGGAATGGAAAATGTGCTGGCAAATTGAATGTTTGGACTGCAACGCTTTAGTCTGGGGTATTTGCCAATGAAATGATGTTTTGAACTACAAGCCGTATATAAGCCGTTTTTTTTTAAGCGTTATCGATTACAAACACCTACATAGGCACAATATTGGCACACTTTTACATTTTCGGTTTGAGTGAACGCCACTTCAGGATTGAAAATTTCCTCCAGACAAGCGGTCAGATGTTCCTTGAACTCATTTTCGTAAACACTGAAGTCGGTCACCGTATCGTTTATATTTTTTTCGGGTCTGTAATGCAATTCGGTATCAAAGCCATCTTTAAAAACATCACGCATATAATAAATGCCTGGTGTCATTATTTTTCCTTCAGCTTTTGGTTTGTACAAAATGCCGTAAAGAAATGTCTGCAACACAAATTTAGGACGCTTGTCTTTGTTTTTCTCGAATACTTCGTCCAGGCTTTTGAATTCCAACGAGCCACTTCCGGTTTTATAATCGAGGATGCGCAGTCGCCCTTCTTTCTCGTCGATGCGATCGATAAAACCTTTGATGTTTACTTTCTTACTACCGTTTAATATCGGGTATTCAATTTTATTTCTATCCTCAGAATTAATGTATCGAAACGGTGCGTGTTGCTTGTCGGTTTTGAGCACTTGCAAAATATATTTGCGAATAACAGTTGCAATCAAGAGGTTGTTGCCTTCGAGTTGTACCACCGTTTTGTTTTTCTTTTTGAAATATTTCGACGAAAATGCTTGCGCAATTTGTTGGTCGATATGCAAAGTGTTTTTGAGCATCTCTTCGAAATCGCTCGCCTGAATCATTTTCCCTTTGAATGGTTCGTACAGATTTTCCATTACATTGTGGAAAAGCGTACCAAACATATCAGCTTCGATGGTTTCTTTTACTTCGTCGACCTGCTCCACTTCTTCTACTTTGGTCAGATAAAACTGCAACGGACAGTCGATGTAGGTGTTGATGGAACTTGCCGAGAGTGCCGGCGCCTTTTCTGCATCGGATGCAAAGCGCTGAATTTTTTCCATTACTGCCGGCGTTTTCTCTATCTGTATGGCTTGCGGACTACCAAAGCCAATATCGAACGAAATGTTTTTTCGCTGGTAGTTGACGCCATAATGATAGTACAATTGATGCATAAAGCGGCTTACTTCACCTGTCTGACCCGATTCGGAACGAGAATCGTACATCAGATAAATGCGTTTGGCACGGTGTATCAACCGATAAAAATTGTAGGCTGTAATAGCATCCTGATGTTCGGTGGTGGGCAAGTCGAAACCTTTGCGCAGGTTGTATGGAATAAAGCTGTTTGTGCTGCTTTTTTGTGGAAAAATGCCTTCATTGAATGAAGTGATAATCAGGTTGTCGAAATCCAGTCCACGTGTTTCGAGAACCCCCATCACCTGCAATCCGTCCAACGGCTCACCCACAAATGGGATGGTAATACTGGAAGTAAGTTGGCGGGTAAGGCGCACCAGCGTATCAATCGTCATATCCACTTCCACAGGTTTGTCCTTCATGATGTCGGCCATACGATTGATGGTAACATAATATTGATACAGAAAATCGCATTCCAATTGGTAATTGTGCGTGTCGTTAGAGGCTTGTTGCCATCCGTTTTGCAAGCTACGCAGAATGTGTAGCAAGTAGGGAAGAAAATGTTGTGTGTCGGTTTGCGGAGCGAATATGGAAGCCAGTAGTTCGTTCTTTTTCAGTTCTTCGGCATCGATGTAAATCCAGTTATTCCCAGCCATTTGACGCAAAATGTGCTGAGCTTCATCGCCACATAACATGGCAATGTATTGATGGTTCAGAATGTTCGAGACATTGAGATGATAAAAGGATATTTTATCGCCGGAGGTGCGCATGCGTTTTTGCAACTCGAAAATGTGTTCTATCAGTCCCGAAACAGGAGTGGCTTTGAGCGGAAAACCCATGGTGACATTTACCTTGCCAATTTGCTCCGGCAGTGAGTGGAGCAGGGGAACGAGCAAACTCTCATCGGGCAAAACCACGGCGGTGCGTATCCAGCTCATGTTAGGCACTTCGGGTGGAAAAAGTTTGTTGAGAATGGCATAAGCTTGTTTGGCTTGCCCCACAGCCGAGGGAACGGCGATAAGTTCAATTTCTTTTTCCTGCAGTGATTCAACAATGGTTTCAATCGGATATTTCGATGGGAAAAGATGAATGTTCTCGGCATAGAAACGCGATGCCTGATTGTCGCTGTCGCGCAATTCGACTGCATCGTAATCCCAGTAAAAGTCAGCCTGTCCGCGTCGTTGAAGCTCGGCAAACAGGGTTCGCTCGCAGGGATTCAATGCGTTGAAGCCAATAAACACAAACTGTTTGTTTTCAAATTCAGGAACCAGTTCTTTTGCTTTCAATCTGTCGGCCACATTTCGGCAAATCATGCCTTCGGTGGCAGTATTGTCGGCTATTAACTCGGCACGAAATTGCTCGTAGATGGGCAAAAGAATTTTCCACGTAGCAATAAAATCTTCCTGCGATTTGCCTTCTACCACGGGTACAAAGTTATTCCAGAACTGTCGGATGGCTTCCACCTGTCGATCGGAGAAAACGTTGAACAGTTGGTCGATTTGCTTTAGTTCGGTGATGTTGGTGAACAGTTGTTTGGCATCCACACGGTATTTGTCCACATCTTCAAAGTCGGACAGTAGCATTTCACCCCAGAACGCAAAAGAATCGAAACTCTCGTCGCTGCCACTTTGTGCTTTGTAGATGCGATACAGACGAAAAAGCATGCTTAGACGGTCGGCAGTTTGCCAGGTGGAAGCTGCCGAAAAGCACTCGTTGATGGTAACAATCTCCGGCGAAAAAACCGGCTTTTGAGCCACTTCGGCAATGTATCGTTGAAAGAATAACCCCGCGCGACGGTTAGGAAAAACAAAGATAAAGTTGCTTATATCCGATTGCTTTTGTGCGTAATAGGTTTGTGCTATGCGGTAGAGAAATGAATTCATGTTTGTTTATTTGATGTTTGGCTCTATTTGCAATGAGTCGATAAATAAATGAAGAATAGAACTTACCTTTCGTTGACTCTCTTTTTTGTTTGCCTTTCCGAGTGCTAAATTACACAATTTTAATCAATGGAGCTTAATCTAAGCTTATTTTGTTATTTTTGTAAGCGAAAATTTAATTTACTTATTTACGCTATTTCAAATACCGTCTATGATTGGAACACTTGTCAATGCAGCAGCCGTAATAGCTGGAGGAACAGTAGGCTTACTGTTGAAAAAGAGTATGCCCAAGCGCGTTACCACCATTTATTTTCAAGCTATAGGTTTGTTTACTGTTGCCATTGGCATTAGTATGGTGTACAATATGCAACATATTCTTATTGTGGTGAGTAGTTTAGCCATTGGCTCACTTTTAGGGGAGTGGTGGAATCTCGAAACTGGAGCCGAGAAGCTAAGTTTGTACCTCAAGCGTAAGTTTCGCATTGGTAGCAATAAGTTTTCCGAAGGATTGGTAACTGCTTTTCTGCTTTATTGCATTGGTTCAATGACTATTCTTGGAGCTATACAGGAAGGAACCAGCGGCTCGTCCGACTTGCTGCTCACTAAATCGCTTATGGATGGTTTTTCGTCTATCATTTTAGCTTCCGCTTTTGGGGTCGGAGTTATTGTTTCGGCCATTCCACTGCTTGTTTTTCAGGGAGGCATCACTTTGTTGGCCATGTATGCCAGTACCTTTTTTACACCCGAAATTGTACACGGTCTGACCAGTGTGGGTGGTATTCTGCTTATAGGGCTTGGCATTAATATCCTCGAAATAAAAAAACTGCGCATCATTAATATGTTGCCTTCGCTTTTGGTAGTAGCCTTGCTGTTGTGGTGGTTTGTTTGATAAGTGTTTTTTGTTTGTATTCTCTCCCGAACGTTTAGAAATATGTGCATTCTATTAGAAATATCATTCGTATACAATAATATTTCTAATAGAATGCTCTATATTGCCTTAAATCCAACCTTATAAACTACCATTTTTCCACTGTTTTGATCACCTATACTGTTAAACTAACTGTAAAAGTTTAAAAACAGACCCATATATTGCACATTTAGTCTACTTTTGTACGCTTTTTTAAAATCTGCTTTTTTAATTGAACGAAATTAAAGCTTAGTTGTTAGAATAAGGTTAAACAACATTCGGATATACATGATAAATAAAAATGAAGTATTTGAACAGCGCCTCAAAGCGTTGCAAGAAATGGAAAACAATGCTGCGCAAAGGCAGCATTTAAAAGGTAAACTTACTGCTCGCGAACGAATAAACATTCTTTTTGATGAAGGTACATTCTACGAATTTGATGCTTTTGTATCGCCTTCGCAAACGCCAATGAGCAGCAAACAATCTAATTTTGGTGATGGAGTAGTGGTAGGACGTGGTATGGTTCAGGGTAGAAGCGTGTTTGCTTATGCTCAGGATTTCACGGTGTTGGGTGGCTCGCTTGGTTTTGCACATGGTATGAAAATTGCCAAAGTGCAGGAAATGGCTCTCAAACTTGGTGCTCCCATTGTTGGACTAATGGATTCGGGTGGTGCCCGTATTCAGGAAGGTGTGAAGAGTCTATCGGCTTATGCTACCATTTTTCGTAACAATGTTCAGTCGTCGGGCATTATTCCTCAAATTTCGGCCATCCTGGGGCCGGCAGCCGGTGGAGCTGTTTACTCGCCTGCACTTACCGACTTTATTTTTATGACCAATCAAACGTCGTATATGTTTGTTACCGGTCCGGATGTGGTGAAAGAAGTGTTAAACGAGGATGTGGACATGGAAGGCCTCGGTGGCGGAAATGTACATGCCAGTAAAAGTGGTGTGGCGCATTTTGTGTCGGACGATGAGGAGCATACCATTATGCTTATTCGTAAGTTACTGTCATATATTCCTTCCAATAATTACGAATCGTTGCCAGTTTCTAACCTGGTAAGTTCGTATAAATCCCGTCAGGAGTTTTTGGATCGGATTATCCCCGATGATCCGAACCGTCCGTATGATATGAAAGAAATCATCAATATCATTGTGGACAAGGATTCGTTTTTTGAAGTACATGAAAAATATGCTCAAAATATCCTTGTTGGCTTTGCCCGTCTGAACGGAAAGTCGATAGGTATTGTAGCCAATCAACCTAAGGTGATGGCCGGAACGCTGGACATTAACGCCAGTGTAAAAGGTGCTCGTTTTGTGCGTTTTTGCGATGCATTTAATATTCCATTACTGATATTGGAAGATGTACCAGGATTCTTACCGGGTATGGAACAAGAGCATAATGGTATCATCCGTAATGGAGCTAAACTGCTGTATGCATTTTGTGAAGCTACGGTACCTAAAATAACCGTTATCACTCGTAAAGCCTATGGTGGAGCGTATATTGTGATGAGTAGTAAAAATACAGGCGGTGATTTCAATTTTGCATGGCCTACTGCCGAAATAGCCGTTATGGGACCTGCAGGTGCTATCAAAATTGTGAACAAACACGAACTGGCAAAAGCGGAGAACAGAGCCGAAATGGAAAAAATGCTTGTTGATAAATACAAAGACGAAACAGCTAATCCATACAAAGCCGAAGAATTAGGATTGATAGATGAAGTAATCAGCCCGTCGAGAACGCGTGATCTTCTTATCATTTCGTTCGAAATTCTTTCCAACAAACAATATCATAAACCGGCTCGTAAACATGGAAGCATTCCTTTATAATTGACAGTTGACAATTGATAGTTGACAGTTTTGAAAAACTATTAACTGATTGCAATTGTATTCGTGTTGATATGTTTATTTACCCCGGAGGGATTGAACTAGTTGACGGACAATTTAATAAAAAATTAATTACATACTTGTTATTCTTTTTGTAACATGTAACTCGTAACTATATAATATGAAGAAAAGACTCTTAATTGCCAACAGAAGCGAAATTGCAATCCGCATCATTCGTTCGGCTCACAAACTGGGCATGTTGGCTGTGGTTTTTCAAAGTGATAAAGAGCCTGATGCTCTTTATTTGAAATATGCCGACGAAATTATTCCGGCTAGAGATGCCACTACCGAAAAACCTATTTTTTTGGATGCTGAGCGCATTGTAAATCTGGCTTTGGAGCATAATATTGATTTAATCCATCCCGGTTATGGCTTTTTGTCCGAAAATCCTGATTTCGCTGCGCTTTGTACCGAGAATGGCATCAATTTTATCGGACCATCCGCTACGTTAATTCGCGAGATGGGACTGAAAACAGTCGCTAAAAGCATGGCAATCGAAGCGGGTTTACCCCTTGTTCCCGGTAGCGATGGTGCTATAAATGATGCTGAAGCAGCAAAGGCGTATGCCGAAAAAATTGGCTACCCGATATTATTGAAAGCTTCGGCCGGAGGTGGTGGACGCGGTATGCGTATCGTTGAAAAACCCGAAACAATAGAGCGACATTTTAAATCGGCATCCGACGAGGCGTTGGCTGCGTTCGACAATGGCGATATGTTTATCGAAAAATACCTTCAGAACCCAAAGCATATTGAGTTTCAGATTCTGGGTGATAAACATGGCAACGTGATTCACCTCGGCGAGCGTGAATGTTCGTTGCAACGCAAGCACCAAAAAATACTCGAAGAAGCACCTTCGGCTAGTCTGACTCCCGAAATGAGAAAAGATATGGGCGATATGGCGGTACGATTTGCAAAAAAAATTGGTTATTTCTCAGCCGGTACTATCGAGTATATCCTGGACGAAGATGGTTCTTTCTATTTTATGGAAATGAACACTCGTATTCAGGTGGAGCACCCTGTTACCGAAATGGTTTCGGGTGTGGATCTGGTAGATTGGCAGATAAAAATTGCCCTGGGCGAAGTGTTGACATTAAAACAAGAGGATATCAAACTGAATGGTTGGGCTATTGAATGTCGCGTAAATACGGAAGATCCACAAAACCGTTTCAGTCCGCAAACCGGCTTTATTGACAAAATCCATTTTCCACACAGCAACGATATTCGTATCGAGAGTGGTGTGCAGAGCGGTTCGGTGGTAACACCTTATTTCGACTCTATGATTGCCAAAATCATTGTGCATGGAAGTAATCGTCAGGAAACAATTGAGAAAACGCTGGCTGCATTGTACGAATTCAGTCTAATCGGTTTAAAAACTACTGTTCCATTCTGCCGTGCAGTATTACAGCATCCTGAATTTATGGATGCAACCTATACCACGCGTTGGGTAGATCAGGTATATTCAGCCGAGATGCTCGAAAATGCGGATGATGAAATGATAGGCGCATTGGCTGCTACGATTATGTATGCTTCGGAATACCTTCAATTATCTTCCGATTTGCCTTCTTATAAAAACGACTCGTTGAATGTTTGGGTATTAAACAAACGACTTAATTATTGATACATGGGAACTTCATATATTTATAAACGTGATGCTTCACGATTGTTTATTGCGTTGCGCGATAATGGTAAACGCTATAAAATTTATATTCCAAAAGAATCGGAACCGGTAATTGATGGCGAGGAATACGACATTGATTTTGTGGAACAAGAAGATTTTCACTACGCATTCGATTGGAAAGGCAAACGCTTTCATTGCGAACTGGTATCGCGCGATCAAAACAAGGCAGTTGTAAAAGTGAATGGGGTGGAATATAAATTCAGCCTCGAATCGCTTTTCTCGTACATCCGTCATGGAATGATTGGTAAAGATGATAAATCGATAGATGAGAACAATATCACTTCACCCATGCCGGGCAAGATTGTGGATATATTCTTAGCCGAAGGTGATTTGGTGAATGAAGGTGAACCTATTCTGAGTCTTGAAGCCATGAAAATGCAAAATGAAATTACGGCTACCTGTAATGGTGTCATTCGCAAAATTCATGTGGTACAAGGTCAATCGGTTATGAAAGATGATTTGCTGGTGGAGGTTACTTCGATAGATGTTTAGCCAGTGAATAGAAAATAGTAAAAATGACATTCATATTTTAGTTACGAGTTAATTCCTAGAGGAGTTAGCTCGTAACTGTTTGTTATCTACTTCTTAAACCTCTAAAATTGGATACCTCTAAATTTATTGAAAGTAGTAAAACAGGTCAAGATAAACAAATTCATTGGATGATGTATTTGTTATTTGCTTTGGTAGTAACCCGCTATATTTTCCTAGCAGAATAAAATTATTCCTACAACGATATGAAAACCGTTTCCATTATTGGAGGTGGTTATTTTTGAGTTTCTGCTTCAGAATTCTTAATTTTTGCTTCTCGTACGAAACAAAAATTGTATCTTTGTGCTTTCAAAAAACTTAAAACTACAACCTATATGTGCAAGAATTATTTCAGGTTCATAGCATTGTTTGTTTTGCTAATTCTATTACCTTTTGACATATTTTCGGCTTCGCCGTTTAAGTTTGCATTTTTTACCGATTTACATATTTCGCAAACCAGCAAAGAACCTGCCGAAGATCTTCAAAAGGCAGTAGATGAAGTCAATAGTTTTAAAGATTTGGATTTTGTCCTTGTTTCGGGCGATATTACTCAAAAAGGTGATTCTAACTCACTCGCCGTGGCAAAACGGATTCTCCAACATCTAACCATCCCATTTTATATTGTAGCCGGTAATCACGATTTTTATTGGTTAACCTCAGGTCCAAATATTTTCAAAGAAGTTTTTGGCAATGATAAATTCTCATTCACTCACAAAGGTTTTAAATTCATAGGCTTTACCACTACACCCTTGAACAGTCAGGGGAATGGCTTTATTCTGAAGCAAGATGTGGATTGGATGGCCTTGGAATTAAATAAAGCTGACAGCGAGATGCCTGTTTTTGTAATTACGCACTACCCACTTCAAACCGGCGATGTGGATAATTGGAAGGATATGACTGATCTGCTCAAAAAATTCAATATTCAAGCGCTATTGGGGGGACATTATCATCGCAATACGTTTTTGAATTACGACGGTATTCCGGGCATCATACATCGCTCTACCTTGCGTGGAAAGCAGCTGGTGGGTGGCTATTCCATTTTGAGTGTTGCCGATACGCTTATGGTTAGTGAAAAGGTAATAGGGCAGCAAGAAGAAGTGTGGCTAAAACTGCCATTGACCAAGAAAAAAACAAACTTTAAAAGTAATATTTAAAATAAGGAGTTGTTTACTTCTAACTTAAAAAACAATGAAACTAACTAAAATAGCCCGGTTGATAGGTGCGAGCGAGAACAAAATACCTACTATTGAAATTAATTGGCTATTGACAGACAGTCGCTCTTTATCTTTTCCGACTGAAAGTTTGTTTTTTGCCATCCGCACTTTGCGCAACAACGGTCATAACTATATTCTTGAATTGTACCAGCAAAATCTTCGTTATTTTGTGGTGAGTGAAATGCAACCAGAATATGAAAACCTGCCCGATGCCGTATTTTTAGTGGTAAAAGATACCTTGCTGGCTTTGCAAACCCTTGCTGCAGCTCATCGGGCTTCGTTTCGCATTCCGGTGATTGGTATTACGGGTAGCAATGGAAAAACAGTGGTGAAAGAATGGCTCTACCAACTTTTGCACACCGACTATTGCATTACTCGTTCACCACGCAGTTATAATTCGCAGATTGGTGTTCCGCTTTCAGTCTGGGCGATGAATGAAAATACTCAACTGGGTATTTTCGAAGCAGGTATTTCGGAAATGCACGAGATGGAGCACCTGCAACCTATCATTCAACCAACAATCGGTATATTTACCAATTTAGGTGAAGCACATCAGGAGAATTTTACCGGTCTGAAACAGAAATGCGAGGAAAAACTTCAGCTGTTTAAAGATGCTGAAGTGCTTATTTATTGTTCCGACAGTAAATTGGTGGAAATCTCCATTGCACAATCGTGCTTTAAAGGCAAACTGTTTGCCTGGGGAAAAAGTGATAAAGCGCAGGCACAGGTTTTAAAACTGGAAAAAACGGTCAGTGCCACTAAGGCTTTGTTGAAATACGGAAGTTCTGATATCAGTATTTCCATTCCATTTACTGACGCAGCATCCATCGAAAATGTACTTCAATGCGTGGTGGTGATGCTTTATTTGGGCGTGAAAGCAGATGAAATAGCCAAACGTATTTTGCTGTTGGAGTCAGTAGCCATGCGCCTTGAAGTAAAGGAAGGTATTCGCGATTGCCTGATTATAAACGATAGTTACAACTCCGATTTAAATTCGTTGAGCATCGCGCTCGATTTTTTAAATCAACAGGCTACGGCTAAGAATCTATCGAAGACGCTAATACTTTCGGATATTCTGCAAACCGGACAAACACCTGATGAGCTTTACAAAACTGTAGCTGGGCTAGTGAAAAATAAAAATGTTCAGCGCATTATCGGCATTGGTTCAGAAATAGGGAAGCAGGCTGATAAGTTTGATGCCATCAATACCGTTTTCTTTGAACATACCGACGACTTTTTGAAATCAGCATCAATACGTGATTTTCAAAAAGAAATTATACTTTTAAAAGGTTCGCGTTCTTTCCATTTCGAAGATATATCGGAGAAACTGGAATTGGTAACCCACGAAACGACGCTGGAAGTAAACCTCAATGCGTTGGTGGATAACCTAAACTATTTCCGTTCCAAGCTTCGCCACGAAACAAAAATGATGTGCATGGTCAAAGCGTTTGCCTACGGAAGTGGTGCTGTGGAAGTGGCTCGCACGTTGCAACACCATCGATGCGATTATCTGGCCGTAGCGGTAGCGGATGAAGGAGCTGAGTTGCGTCGCGAGGGTATTCGTATTCCTATCGTGGTTATGAACCCGGAGAAAGGCAGCTTTGGAATGATTTTCGACAATAAACTTGAACCTGAGATTTACAGTTTCCGCTTGCTCGATGCCTTTATTGCTTCGGCCGAGAAACTGGGATTGACCGATTATCCGATTCATGTAAAGATTGATAGCGGTATGCATCGTCTGGGTTTTGAACCGCAGGATATGGAGCAATTACTTGCACGACTGAAAGGCCAAAACCAGGTGAAAGTGCGCTCAGTATTCTCTCATTTGTCGGGTTCCGACGATGCAAAATTTGATGATTTTACAAAACAACAGATAGCTGCATTCACCGCCTGTGCTGATCAACTATCGGCTACATTCTCGCACCACATTATGCGGCATATTCTCAATTCGGCAGGCATTGAACGTTTTTCCGAATATCAGTTTGATATGGTGCGTCTGGGCATCGGGCACTATGGTATCAGTTCATTGCCCGAAGTAAATTTGAAACAGGTATGTGCTTTGAAAACGGTTATTCTACAGATTAAAACTGTAAAAGCAGGCGAAACAGTTGGCTATAGTCGCAAGGGGATTGTTAATGCCGATAAACGCATTGCTATTATTCCCATTGGTTATGCCGATGGGTTCGACCGCAAGCTTGGGAATGGAGTAGGTGAGGTGCTCATCAACGGACAACGCGCCAAGGTAATTGGTAATGTGTGTATGGATTTGGTTATGATCGATGTCACGAATCTGGAAGCCAAAGAAGGTGATGTGGTGGAAATTTTCGGTGATAATCTCACTGTTTCTGAAGTAGCCGGATGGTTGAAAACCATTTCGTACGAAGTGCTCACCAGCGTTTCGAGACGGGTAAAGAGAGTGTATTTTCAGGAGTAGGACAGACAGCAGACAAAGGACGAAAGACAAAGAAATAGCTCCCAAGTGAATGCAGTTCATTAATCCATTAACTTACTAACTCATTATCACATCAACACATTATCGCATCAACTATGGTTTTAGCTCTTATATACAATCCTGATACTGCCCAAACACTACTCAAAAGTGCAGCAACGCTAGCTACTCAACTCGAAAAAGAGTTCGGGGTGTTGAGCCTTGTGGATAGTGCTGAACAGATAGTCGGTAGGGAGAAGGAGTTGAAGGAGCTATTGCCGGAAACGACAATTTGGATACGAGATTCTAAAACTACTCAACTCGAAGCCGTTTGCGAGGAGTTGGATGCTTCATTTTTGTTTATTCAACTTTCTGATGCAAGCTTTATTCGCAGCCATTTGAAAGCTTGTCGAGATTTGAGGATTCCGTATGTTTTATTCAAAGATGCATTTGCTGAAATGGATTTGACAAAAGTAATCCTGCCGATTGGCTTTTTGGAAGAAGAACTCGAAAAAGCGCAATTTGCTGCTGCCTTCGGCCGGTTCTGTGGTTCGGAAATAAAGATGCTGTTGGCCAACGATTATGGCTCGAAAGCGGCTACGAATGCAGAAAGAATGCAGAGTTTATTCGATAAGTTTGATTTTAAATATACGTTGGAAAAAGCTACCAAAGACAGTTTTAAAGTTGAAAAAGAGTCTGTTCAGGTGGCAGAAGTCCTGCACGCCGGAATGATTATCGTTTCCGCTTCGCGCGACTATGGTTTGGACGATATTCTTTTTGGTCCGAAGGAATATCATGTGCTGAAAAAATCGACTATTCCTGTTTTACTGGTCAATCCGCGTGGCGATTTATACGCTTTGTGTGATTGATATAGATTTGAAAATATTTATCTAAAAGAATACTATGAGGTTACGATCAAGATTAAGAATACTGATGTTAAGAGAACTGTTGGTTCCCTTGTTGGCATTGCTTACAATAATAATTGTAGGCTTTGTAGGATATATGGTCATTGAAGGTTTCAGTCCACTTCAGTCGCTTTATGTATTGGTCATTACCTTTGCTACTATCGGATACGGCGATGTTGTTCCGGTAACGGATACGGGAAAAATATTTACGATTTGTCTTATCATCTCCGGCTTTACGGTTGGGGTGTATGCCATTGGTAAAATATCTGCTTTTTTTGTGGAAGGAGAATTGTCGAAATTATTAAAACTAAGAAAAATGAATAAGGTGTTAAGCAACATGAAGAATCACTACATTGTATGTGGTTACGGAAAAACCGGAAAAAGTGTATTGGAAGATTTGCTCGAAAAAGGATTTGAAGTGGTAATGATTGAAAGCAATGCCGAACGTAACGAAAAGTTGAAGGAAGTATACGGTCAGAAATTTATACATATTGATGGCGATGCTACCGACGATGCAGTGCTGATTCAAGCAGGAGTAGAGCGGGCTAAAATCCTCATTTCGGTACTTTCTACCGATGCCGAGAATCTTTTTGTAACGCTTAGTGCCAAGGATTTGAATAAAGACGTAAAAGTGATTACCCGTGTTGCCGAAACAAATTCTACCGAAAAATTTCGTAAGGCGGGTGCCGATTTTATTGTTTCACCTATCGAAATAGCCAAAGATCGTATTATTTCTATCGCCACTACCAGTGCCGATTTCTTTAGTTTTGTGGAATTTGCGGGAGCTAAAGAAGAACTCAAAAGCTACAAGTTCGGACTAGTAGAAATCCATGAAGGAAGCGATTTGATTAATAAAAGCTATCGCGACGCCAATATTCCACAACGCACCAATTTGGTGGTGATTGGGTACTACTCGTCGCAAAGTGAATTGCAGATAAACCCCAAAGCCGACAATATTATTCAACTTGGCGACCGGCTTTTGGTGTTCGGAAACGAACCACAAATCGTTGCTTTGAAAAAAATAGCGCATCATAATTAAAAAATAAGGATAAAACTTAGAATGACAAAAATTGGAACAACACTCTCGTCCGTAGGCAAAAAAGCCGTTTTGTGCGGATCGGGAGAACTAGGAAAAGAAGTTGCTATCGAATTGCAACGTTATGGTATCGAGGTAGTGGCGTTGGACAAATACCCCAACGCACCGGCTATGCAAGTGGCACATCGGTCGCATGTGCTTTCGATGCTTGATGGCAAAAAGCTTCGCGAAATTATTGAAACAGAAAAACCGGACTATATCATCCCCGAGATTGAAGCCATTGCTACCGATACTTTGGTAGAATTGGAAAAAGAGGGCTTTAATGTAATTCCTAC